>ERZ808044.420-NODE-420-length-47744-cov-12.982483_pt1 | contig 47744 bp, 37 predicted proteins | sample MGYA00380195_ERZ808044 | MGnify/ENA primary metagenome ERZ808044 (study PRJEB31490, sample SAMN06133423) | mouse gut metagenome | isolation source: Z7_2 | host: mice | place: China: Chengdu | collected 2015-05 ...
GATAAAACAGGGCTTATTATCGAATTGCTTCATAACTGGGGAGCGGTGAATCTGTTCACACGCCCCAGGAGATTTGGAAAATCATTGAATATGAGCATGCTTGAACACTTTTTCTCATTGGATGGAGATAAAAGTATTTTTGAAGGACTGGAAATATCAAAAGAGACTGCGCTCTGTGAGGAATATATGGGAAAGTATCCGGTTATTTCTATTTCTTTAAAAGGGATTGATGCGCTTAACTTTGAGACTGCATTTGAAAGGGCGGCTCTGCTTGTGAGAAGGGTGGCTTCGAAAGCGTACTACCTTTTAGACAGCAATGCATTGAATGAACAGGATAAAATGAATTATCGGAAACTTCTGGATGATCATATGACGGAAGCAATATTTGGGGATAGTCTGAGAGTGTTGTCGGAATTATTGGAGAAGCATCATGGCACAAAGGTTATCCTGCTGATTGACGAATATGATGTTCCATTGGCAAAAGCTCATGCGAATGGATATTATGACCAGATGGTCTCCCTGATCCGTAGTTTGCTAGGGGAGGCACTGAAGACGAACAACAGCTTGAAATTAGCGGTGTTGACAGGATGCCTTCGAATTTCAAAGGAGAGTATCTTTACCGGGCTAAATAATCTGAAGGTGTTGACGATTGCAGATGAGCGTTTTGATGAATACTTTGGTTTTACAGACAAAGAAGTGAGAGAACTTCTGGAGTATTATGATGTGGCTGATCATTATGAGGAAGTAAAAAGGTGGTATGACGGATATCAATTTGGAAATGCGGAAGTGTACTGTCCGTGGGATGTGCTGAACCATTGTGACAGGATCAGGAGCGAGCCTCATGTGCAGCCGGAAAACTACTGGATCAATACCAGCAGCAATGATGCAGTAAAGCGGTTTATTCAGGAATCGGCAAATGCTGCTACCAAACGGGAGATTGAACGTCTGGTAGCAGGTGAAGTCATTATGAAAGAGATTCATCAGGAACTCACATATTCGGAGATTTACCAGACGATAGATAATATCTGGAGCCTGCTTTTTACCACCGGCTATCTGACCCAGCGGGGAAAAGCAGAGGGACGGCAGATGAAATTGGCAATTCCGAATCTGGAGATTCGAGATATTTACGTGACACAGATCATGGATTTTTTTAAAGAGAATGTCCGGGAAGACGGAGATATGTTGAATCGTTTCTGTGATGCTCTGCAAAATGAAGATACGGAAAATGTAGAGAAGATTTTCGCAGAATATTTAAGAAAGACCATCAGCATCCGGGATACAGCAGTAAGAACTGACATGAAAGAGAATTTTTACCATGGCGTTCTGCTTGGAATTTTAAGCGTGAAAAACCGATGGGGAATTTCTTCTAACCGGGAAATGGGCGAAGGATATGCGGACATTCTTGCAGAACCGGATACCGGAGATATGGGGATTATCATAGAAGTGAAATATGCACACGACGGAGATCTGGACGCTGCTTGCAAAGAAGCATTAAAACAGATCGAGTACACCAGATATGAAGATGATCTTGAAGATGACGGGGTAGAGAATATCTTAAAATACGGAATTGCTTGTTATAAAAAACGGTGCAGGGTCATGCTGGCACAAAAATAGGATTTCATCCGGATTATCAATTGGCAAAGGAAGGCTGAGATTCACTGCTTTTTCAGATTCTTGACAGCAAGGGGATATTCACTGGTCACCTTTTTCCTAATTCCATATTCATGAATGAAAAGCAGGCAGTGAATGGCATAAATCTAAAAATTACAGGAGGAACAATATGAAAGTAACACAGATTGTTTTTAGCCCGACAGGAGGAACGCAGAAAGTTATAGATACCATAACAGCAACATGGGAAAATCATGTCAATAAGGTTGACCTAACTAATCCAAAGAATGATTATTCTACCTTGAACTTTTTGCAGGATGATATTGTGGTGATTGCGGTCCCTTCTTATGGAGGACGGGTACCCGCCCTTGCGTCTGAACGGCTCACTAAAATAAATGGAAATCATGCTCAATGCGTCATTGTATGCGTGTATGGGAATCGTGCATATGAAGATACGCTTCTTGAATTACGAGATATTGCAGAACATAGTAATTTTAATGTAGTTGCAGCTGTTTCAGCAATCGCGGAACATTCTATCATACACCAGTATGCTGCAGGCAGACCCGATCAGAAAGACGAAGATGAGCTGCGGAGTTTTGCAGGAAAGATTCTTGAAAAAATAAAATCTGGCAATGCAGATCAGTCTGTATTTCAGCTTCCCGGAAATCGTCCGTACAAAAAACCCGGCGGTGTCGACTTGGTTCCAAAAGCCAATGATAAATGTGTAAGCTGCGGCCTTTGTGCCGAAAAGTGTCCGGTGCAGGCGATCAGCAAAGAAAATATAAAATGTGCGGACAGTAAAAAGTGTATTTCTTGTATGAGATGTGTTGTGCAATGTCCACAATCGGCCCGCAAAGTAAACAGAGCTATGGTTTCGGCTGCAGCACTGGCACTTAAAAAAGCCTGTTCCGGAAGAAAAGACAACGAGCTTTATATTTAAAATTTCTGTACCGATATCAATGTATGGCACGACAGGAGCAATGTTATGGAATATAATGCGGAGTGTAGAGTTCCCCGCGTTCAATTTACATATTACTCATAGCAAAGTAGATGAGTTATAATATTTCTACTTTGCTGCATTTTTTAATTGTTTGCGGAGTTGCAATATATCATTTTTAGGAGGATAACCAAACATACGGCTATAATCTCTGGTAAACTGCGAAACACTTTCATATCCTACTTCCATTGCGGCATCAGCTACTTTTTTGTCCTCATCGAGCATCAGTCGGCTTGTAGCCGGATAATACTTTGAAGAAACTCTTTACCGCTGCTTCCATGTATAATGTCAAATATGATTTCATGCTTTAGATGCTTTCCTATAAACGACAACATATCGGTCTGTTTCATACTTTTGAAGCCCGCGACGGTAAAGTCCGGATGAAAGAAGGCATGCTTTCACCATTGAAACCGGAAGCATAGAAATTTAAGTCATTATTACCCGGTTATGCGATTAACCTTTGACTTTTTTGCTGTTTGAAAATAAAATTAAGGGGAAAAACAATACAGCACAGGAAAGGATATAGCGGTATGGATGAACAACGTGTAAGGATCTGTGATATTGCAGAGGAATTAGGTGTCAGCACGGCAACAGTTTCCAATGTCATCCATGGAAAAACGAAAAAGATTTCTGATGAAACAGTAAAGCGTGTCATGGCACTATTAGAGGAACGACAATATATTCCTAATATGGCAGGTATTCTGCTGGCGCAGAATTCGTCTGGAATTATTGGTGTGTTCGTGAATGATCACGAAAAATATGAAGGACATACTCTGGATGATTTTTTCATTGCATCATGCCTGAATTGCCTGTCCACAGAAATAGAAGAACATGGGCTTTTTATGATGGTAAAGAAAGCAAAAACTGCTCAGGAGATACTTAAGTTTGCATCTATGTGGAATATGGAAGGAATTGTTGTCATAGGTTTCTGTGATCAGGACTATATGTATTTGCGGAATCATATGCGAATTCCATTTGTAGTTTATGATGGATTCTGTGAAAACCCGGAGAGGATCGTCAATATTACCATTGACAATTATGACGGCGGCTATCAGGTAGGTCAATATTTCAGGAAACGTGGTCATCAAAGCGCAATCTGCATTTCTGATAATAATATCTGTGTGGACTTGGAACGATATCAGGGCTTTAAAGATGGATTCGGCGGTACTAATGTCTCTTTACTTCTGATTCCGATGCAGAAGGCTGAACGCTGGGAGTCTTACCAAAAGGAAATGTACCTGTTCAAAGAGAATCCTGCTGTATTTGCAGTATCGGATTATTATGCCGTTGATCTGATCTGCTTTCTGCAGGCGCAGGGCATATCCGTACCGGAACAAATCTCCGTTGCAGGTTTTGATGATACCCCTATATGTCAGATGGTATGGCCGCAACTAACAAGTGTTAAACAAGATAGTGCATTGCGGGCAAAATTAGCATTAGAGAAACTGCGGGCATTGAAGAAAAAACAGGAAATCAACATGGAAATCAAGCTTCCGGTCACGCTGGTGGTACGGGGCACCACACCATAGGCAACTCCTCTGTTTGTAAAAGTGCACAAACAGAGGAGTTTAATTTTGTAAAGGGTTACATACTTAACCTTTGAAACGGAAACGGGATACCATTACAATAATGGTATCAATCCTCAAGGGGGTAATTCAATGAATGAAAGAAATAGCTTCTTTCAAAGTGTATGCAGACTGGCTATTCCCGTAGCTCTGCAATCTATGCTGCAATCTTCGTTCAGTGTCGTAGATCAAATCATGATTGGTCAGTTAGGCAGCGTGAATGTTGCCGGTGTTGGGCTGGCAGGAAAGTTTGCCGGAATTTATAGTGTGCTGGTTACAGCCTTTGGTGCTGCTGCAGGAATCATGATCTCGCAATATTTGGGGCAAAAAAACAAGCCGGAGGTGAAACGCAGCTTTTATCTTAACCTGATGTTTGCATTGTACTTCGCCGGAACTTTTACCTTTGGATCTCTTCTGCTCCCCAAGCAGATTATGGGACTATATACCACGGATGTTCAGACCGTGGAAGCGGCTGCAGACTATCTTTTGATTCTGTCGGGAACTTTCTTGCCGATGGCAGGTGCAACGATGCTGGCAACCCTGTTCCGCTGTGTAGAAAGAGCAAGTTATCCGCTGTATGCCAGTATCTGTGCCGCACTTATCAATACTTTACTGAACTATATCCTGATTTTTGGCAGGCTGGGGCTTACACCTCTGGGAGCAGAGGGCGCCGCTATCGCAACAGTGATATCACAATGTGTGAATTTCCTTTTAATGCTGTTTATGTACTCGGTCCAGCGAAAAGATCTTCCGCTGGCGGGCAACAGTCAAATTTTGAAAATCAGCTTCAACTGGAAACAATATGGTGCTATCCTGCTCCCTATGTTGGTATGCGAATTATTCTGGAGTCTGGGAGAAAATGTGTATGTCGCCGTTTATGGCCATTTGGGTACGGATGCCTGTGCTGCAATGACTCTGACGAATCCGGTTCAGGGCTTGATGATTGGTGCACTGTGCGGCTTATCTCAGGCCGCAGTAGTTCTCGTCGGAAAGTTTCTGGGTGAAAACCAACCGGAGCAGGCGTATCTGGCTTCAAAAAAACTCATGCTGTACGGCTTTGCCGGGGCAGCAGTTCTGTCCGTAGTCATTGTTTTAACCAGCGGACTTTATGTAAGTATCTATCAGGTGGAGCCGGAGGTGAAGCAAATCACACGTCAAATTCTCTTAGCCTTTGCACTGGTCGCACCATTCAAAATTCAGAATATGATTATGGGCGGTGGTGTACTGCGCAGCGGCGGCAAAACAAAATATGTGATGTATATTGACCTGATTGGTACATGGATTTTCGGCGTTCCACTGAGTCTGCTGTCCGCCTTTGTTTGGAATCTTTCCATTCCTCTTGTCTACTTCATTCTGTCTTTGGAAGAATGTGTGCGTTTTGGCATCACGCTGAGAATCTTCAAAAGCAGAAAATGGATGAACACTTTGGATTCGTCGAAACATAGCACTTTGCCGGATGCCGGCCCGTCTGCCCTGAAAAAGGCATGTGTCACGGGAGAGCCGGAGGGGTATACAGCGCGGTGTATCCATGAAAATAGCATACCAGAAGAAAATATAGGGAAACTGCTGTTGAATGATAAAGAGAAATAGAGAAGCAAGTGTGTTTCAGGGTTCTTTTCATTCTATAGGTCTTCCAGATTGATTCCTCTTGGTGTATCCATATGTTTCAGGGTAATCTCATAAATATGCATGGTATCGCCCTCCTTCATTGCCGTAAGGATTGCCATATGTTCATCATAGGTATCCTGCATACGTCCCTTATGTGCCAGTGATAATTCGGCAAGCTTGTGCATCCGGTACATAAATGCGGCAAAGGCGGAGGTGAACTGCTCATTTTGCAGATAATCAATAATCTTATTGTGAAACAGGAAATCATATTCACAAAAATCTTCAATAGACTGGGTTGTGTTAAGGATCTCTGTCAGCTCATCCATGATCCAGTCTAATTCTTTGAATAATTTTTTCGCCTTCCGGGTGTTGGCCTCTTTTGCAATCTGATAGGTACAGTAGCATTCAAGGGCAGAGCGCACCTGGAATGTCTCATCCACATCCTGTTTTGTCAGTTGGTGGATGCGAAATCCCTTACTTGGAATAATGTCTATATAGCCTTCCTGGGCGAGACGGTGGATCGCGTCTCGGAAAGGAGTGCGCGAGATGCCAAGCTCTTTCGAAAGCTTTGTCTCGGAATAAATCTCCTGATAGGAAAGTTCATTATTAATGATCATATTTTTTAGATGTAAAAAAGCCTGTTCATTTAACGGTGTCATAAAATCTCCTAAAATTCTTGTTCAGATATTCAATCCAACGCTTTTATCGTAAATATCATACAATAATCCTCAAAGGCGGTCAACAGACAATACTGTTAAAATGATATTAATTTAACGATTAGTGATATTTGCACAAAAACAGAGTAAGAAAACTGTGGAAATAGGAGAAAGAAATTTAGCCTCTTGACCGGTATACCGGTATGCAGTAGAATAAACTCAGAAAAGGAAATAGCAAACGAGTTATTTCAAAAACAAACACTTTTAAACATTTATTTTAAGAAAGGAAGTAAAGAGATGAAGGTAGGATTTATCGGACTGGGTATCATGGGAAGACCTATGGCAAAGAACATGTTGAAGGCAGGTGTTGAGCTTTTAGTAGCTGACCTTAACAAAGAGGCGGTTGCGGATGTTGTAGCTGCAGGGGCAAAGGAAGCTTCGTACGCAGAGATTGGAGAGCAGTGCAAGCGGGTTATCATTATGGTTCCAAGCGGTGCAATCTCAAAATCTATTCTGTTTGGGGAAGACGGCGTGGCATCTACGATCAAAGCCGGAAGTGTTGTATGTGATATGAGTTCCGTAACACCGGCAGAGTCGCAGGAATGCTATGAAGGACTGAAAGAGAAGGGCGTTGGTTTTGTAGACGCGCCGGTATCCGGCGGGGAACCGGGAGCGGTTGCGGGTACGCTGGCGATTATGGCAGGCGGTGATCAGGAAGATTTTGACGCTATGAAAGAGTATTTTGATATTCTTGGCTCTTCGGCGCTGCTGATCGGAGGAAGCGGAAGCGGAAGTGTTACGAAGCTTGCCAATCAGGTGATTGTAAATAATACGATCGCTGTTGTATCTGAGGCATTTGTCCTTGCTACAAAGGCAGGGGCCGACCCGCAGAAGGTATATGAGGCGATCCGCGGCGGACTTGCAGGAAGTGCGGTTCTGGATGCCAAGATTCCGATGATCGTGGAGCGTAACTTTAAGCCGGGCGGACCGATCAGAATCAATCATAAAGATATCAAGAATGTTGTCAATACCGCACATTCTATCGATGTTCCGATTCCGTATACTGCACAGTTATATGAGATTTTGCAGTCTTTAAAGGTTCATGGACATATGGAGGATGATCATGGCGGAATCGTACAGTATTTTGAGAAGCTGGCGGATGTAGAGGTTAAGAAATTTGATTCGGAGGAGGCATAAGAGATGTCATTGGATGCAGAAGTTTTAGCTTCTTATAAAAAAATTGATGAGACGGCGATAGATGAACTGCTGAAGAAAGAGATTGAGAAGAATAACAAAAAGATCGTTGTTTTAGATGACGACCCGACAGGCGTGCAGACGGTTCATGATATATCCGTATATACAAACTGGGAGAAGGAAAGTATCCGACAGGGCTTCAGGGAGGAGAACAACCTGTTCTATGTGCTGACAAATTCCAGAGGTTTCACGGTAGAACAGACGACGAAAGCTCACAATGAGATTGCGGCGGTCGTGGATGAAGTTGCAAAGGAATGCGGGAAAGAGTACATATTTATCAGCCGCAGTGACAGTACGCTCCGCGGACATTACCCTCTTGAGACCAGGCTTCTGAAGGAGAATTACGAGAAGAATACCGGGAAGACCGTCGATGGCGAAATCTTATGTCCGTTTTTCAAGGAAGGCGGAAGATTTACGATTGACAATGTTCATTATGTAAAATATGGCGAGGAGCTGGTTCCGGCCAATGAGACGGAATTTGCGAAGGATAAGACGTTCGGCTACAGTGCGGCGGCCATGCCGGAGTATGTAGAGGAAAAGACGAAGGGAGCATATAAGGCGTCGGATGTCACATGCATTTCCCTTGAGGATATCCACAATGCGGATATTGACAAGATTGAAGCACAGCTCATGGCAGTGAAGGGGTTCAACAAGATTATCGTAAATGCGATTGACTATGTTGATGTAAAGGTATTCTGTGTAGCACTGTACCGTGCGATGGCAAAAGGAAAGGTATTCATGTTCCGCACTGCTGCGGCAATTGTCAAGGTTATGGGCGGAGTCAGCAGCCAGCCGCTTCTTACAAGGGAGCAGATGGTAGTGAAGGAGACAACGAACGGCGGAATCATCGTGGTCGGCTCTCACACCGACAAGACCACGAAGCAGGTAGAATGTTTAAAAGAACTGACAGATATTGAGTTTATCGAGCTTGATGCAACGTTAGTGAAGGATGATGAGGCTTTTGAGGCCGAGGTAAAGAGGTGTCTTAGAAGAGAGGAAGAATGTATTCAGGCGGGAAAGACGGTCTGCTGCTATACGACACGCGCTCTTATTACTGCGGATACAGGAGATAAGGAAGATGAGCTTCGTCTTTCTGTGAAAATATCTGATGCGGTACAGTCACTGGTTGGCCGCCTTAGCATCACTCCGAGCTTTGTCATTGCAAAGGGCGGAATTACTTCCAGTGATGTGGGGACAAAGGCGCTTGCGGTAAGGAAGGCGAATGTTCTCGGACAGATCCGTCCGGGAATCCCTGTATGGCAGACCGGGCAGGAAAGCAAATTTCCGATGACACCGTATGTAATATTCCCGGGAAATGTAGGGGAGATCAGTACATTAAAAGAAGCGGCAGAGGTACTGATGAAGCGGTAGAGGATGTCCATCCGGGTATCCTGCGGTGTATACCTTTGGCAGATCGGGCCGTCTAACGGTCAATAGGGTATATAATTGGTTAAAATGAACAAATTCAAACATGTAAATTGTGCATGTTCACAGTTTTGTTGTCAAAAATAAGATTGAGTTGACATATTATAACATTAAGAGTACAATTAAAACAACAAAAACGAACATACAATGTTCGAATGTGGAAGGAGATTTGTCATGCCGCAGTGTGTTGTAATTGCAGATGACCTGACGGGGGCGAATGCTACCGGGGTACTCTTGAAGAATATGAATTACAGAGCCTACACCGTGATGAATACGGAACGGATAGAGCTTTCCACCCTTCATGAGTGTGACTGCCTGTTGTATCCTACAGACAGCAGGGGCGTGGAGCCAAAGATCGCGTATAACCGTGTACAGAATGTGTGCAGTCTGCTTAAGGGCGATGAAGTGAAGGTCTATGCCAACCGGATCGACAGTACCTTGCGGGGAAACTTAGGAAGTGAGACGGACGCCATATTAGATTGTCTCGGAGAAGATTATGTGGCGATTGTGGCGCCTTGTTTCCCTTCGTCAGGAAGGATCGTGATCGGGGGCTATATGCTGGTGAACGGGCTGCCGTTACATAAGACGGACATCGCCATCGATCCGAAAACCCCGGTAAAGGTATCGGAGGTGGCGCTGCTTTTTGAGCAGCAGAGCAAGTATCAGGTGTCATCCATATTGATGAAGGACCTGATGCATGGAAAGCACTATCTTGCTGATCTGATGAATCAGTGCGCAGCAGATGGAAGCCGGATCATCGTAGTGGACTGTGTAACGCAAGAGGATCTGGATCTGATTGCGGATGCGGTGATTACAAGTAAGCTTAAAGTGGTGGCGGTAGATCCGGGAGTTTTTACGGCAACGCTTTCAAGAAAGCTGATCACGCCTCATGAGAAGAAGGAGAAGAGCAAGATCCTCGCAGTGGTCGGGAGTGTGAATCCAAATACGAGAAAGCAGATGGAAGAGCTGTGGCTGTCACAGCGTACACACAATGTGTTTGTGAATACGAAGACACTGCTTGAGGGAGAAGGTGAGAGGGAGAAAGAGATCGACCGGGTCGCGAAGGAGATTCTCGCCGAGTGCGGCAGGAATATCGTCTCCACAGTGACAGGTGACGGGATTTATCCGGAGAACCGGATCGATTTTAAGCCTTACATGGAAAAGTACCAGTGCTCTATGGATGACGTGACGGGGCTGATCAACGGCGCATTTGCAGAGATCACTTACCGGATATTCAAGGCAGAGCCGACCTTTAAGGGACTTTATACAAGCGGCGGGGATGTGACGGTATCCGTGTGCGAGAGATTCCATACGGCAGGCTTAAGCCTGATGGATGAGGTGCTTCCTCTTGCGGCCTACGGGCAGTTCTTAAAGGGTGAATTCGAGGGAGTGCATATTATCACCAAAGGCGGAAGCCAGGGCAACAGCGGCGCGATCAATAAGTGTATCACTTATCTGAAAGAGAAACTTTACATCTAAAATCTATTATGACAATGAAAGGAAGAGAATTATGAAAAGACCATTAATCGCAGTACCTATCGGGGATCCGGCAGGAGTCGGGCCGGAAATTACAGCAAAGTCAGTTGCATCAGAGGAAGTATTTGGAGCAGCGGACTGTATCATTATCGGAGACAAATCCATTATGGAGAACGCTGTTAAGATTGTCGGCGCAGATCTTTCGGTCAATGTAGTCAAAGAGCCGGCAGAGGGAGATTTCCGTAAGGGAGTTTTGAACCTCATAGATTTAGGCAATGTTGGCCTTGATAAATTTGAGTTTGGGAAAGTCAACGGAATGTGCGGAAAGGCTGCCTATGAATACATAGCAAAAAGTATTGAACTTGCGAACGAAGGCAAAGTTGATGCGGTGGCAACGACACCGATCAACAAAGAATCACTGCGTGCAGGGGGGATTAATTTTATCGGGCATACAGAGATATTCGGAGCGCTTACAGGCACCGAAGACCCGCTCACCATGTTCGAGACGAACGGTATGCGTGTATTTTTCCTGACAAGGCACGTATCCCTGCGGGAGATGCTGGATATGATCACGAAGGAACGGATTAAAGATTATGTAAAGCGTTGTATGGAAGCGCTTCGGAAACTTGGCGTGAAGGACGGGACGATGGCGGTCGCCGGACTGAATCCGCACAGCGGGGAGCATGGCCTGTTCGGCTGGGAAGAGGTCAATGAGATCACACCGGCAGTCGAGGAACTGAAGGCTGAAGGGTATGATGTGGCAGGGCCGATCGGGGCGGATTCCGTCTTCCATCAGGCGGCTCTTGGCAGATATAACAGCGTATTGTCCCTCTATCATGATCAGGGGCATATCGCGGCGAAGACGTTGGATTTTGAAAAGACCATTGCTATTACAAACGGAATGCCGATCCTGCGTACATCGGTTGACCATGGCACGGCATTTGATATTGCCGGAAAAGGAATCGTCAGTGCGGTCAGCATGATTGAAGCGATTCTGTTGGCAGCGAAATACGCACCCAATTTTACAAAGTAAGTTATAAGGAAGAAGAGGAGATTTATTATGGTAAACGGACTTAGCGGCGAGAGAATGTTAATCGGCCTTGCAATCGGTATTGCAGTCTTAATATTCTTAGTGCTCAAAACAAAGGTGCAGGCGTTCCTGGCGCTTATCATCTGTACGGTAATCGTAGGGATTGTAGGGGGAATGCCGCTTATAAATATCACATTGGAAGACGGAAAGACGTTCGGTATCGTCAATTCTATCACGTCTGGTTTTGGAGGGACGCTGGGAAGCATCGGTATCATCATCGGCTTTGGCGTTATGATGGGACAGATATTTGAAGTGACAGGAGCAGCCCAGAGGATGGCGCATACATTTTTGAAGCTGTTCGGAAAGAAGAGAGAGGAAGAGGCGCTGGCATTAACAGGTTTCCTCGTGTCCATCCCGATTTTCTGTGATTCCGGTTTCGTAGTTCTTGCACCGATCGCAAAGGCAATTTCCAAGGCTACGAAGAAATCCTTTATCGGACTTGGAGTTGCGCTTGCGGCGGGACTTGTAATCACCCACTCCCTTGTACCGCCGACACCGGGACCTTTAGGCGTGTGCGGTATCTTTGGAGTAGACGTAGGTAAATTCATCCTGCTTACGATCGTGCTTGCAATACCGATGGCAATTGCATGTATCGCATATGCGAGATTGTTCCTTTCTAAGAAATATTACCGTATTCCAAACGAAGAGGGAGAAGTCGTAGAAGCGCCTTATCAGGAGCCGGATTATGACAATGCATTTTCTATGGATACGGAAGGAATGCCGGGGACTCTGGTATCTTTCCTCCCATTGATCGTGCCGATTGTCTTAATCCTGATCAACACAGTTGCCACAGCGCTCGGCCAGACGGCAGGGATCATGGAAGTCCTGATTTTCCTTGGGCAGCCGATCATCGCTGTAGGGTTAGGATTGATCGTTGCAATCTTTACATTGGGTAAGAATATTGAGAGAAATGAAATCATCGCTGAGATGGAAAAAGGTATGATGTCTGCCGGTATCATCATGCTGGTAACAGGCGGAGGCGGAGCTCTTGGACAGATCATCAAGGACTCAGGGCTCGGAACCTTTATGGCAGAGGGGCTTGCGGGAACGGCAGTGCCGATTATCATCCTTCCGCTTATTATCTCAACGGCAATGAGATTTATTCAGGGTTCGGGAACAGTTGCTATGACAACGGCAGCAGGTATCTCTGCGCCGATTCTCGTAGCAGCCAATGTAAGCCCGCTTCTTGGTGCGGTTGCATGCTGTGTAGGCTCTCTGTTCTTTGGATACTTCAATGACAGCTATTTCTGGGTTGTCAACAGGACGCTCGGCGTACGTGAGGCAAAAGATCAGCTTACAGTATGGTCTGTTACATCGACGATCGCATGGGCAGTCGGAGTTGTGGAAGTATTGGTATTGAGTATTTTTATGTAATCATGTAAAATATAGGCAGTGGGAGCGTCGCTTTCACTGCCTTTGTAATAGAAAGGATGGCAGGAAAGTGGATGTAAGAGCTGAGAATCGATGTGGAAAAGAGGGAGCGGATATGCTTGCTGCAGAGAGACAGTCAAAAATCGTAGAGCTGGTTCAAAGCCAGGGGAGCGTTCAGGTGGAAGAGCTGGCGCAGGAGCTTAATGTCAGCGCCATGACTATACGAAGAGATCTGGTGAAGCTTCAGAAGGAAGATGTTCTTAAGAGGTGTCACGGCGGAGCGGTGGCCAAGCAGGAGGTAACTTATGCAGATAAGCAGACAAGCTGCATGGATGCAAAGAAACTGCTTGCACGGGTCTGTGCTTCCCTTGTGGGAAAAGGCGATACAGTATTTTTAGATGCGGGTACGACGATATTTGAGATCGCGCGGCTGATCAAGGATATCCCGGAGATCATGGTCGTGACCAATGATCTGGAGATTGCGCAGATGATAAAGAACAGCGAGGCAGAGCTTTTCATCTGCGGAGGACATGTCCAGAAATCTACGGGAAGTATGTTCGGGCATTATGCTACGCAGATGCTTGAGGATTTTAAGTTTGACATCGGATTTTTCGGAGCGGCCTCCATCAATGAGGACTTTGAGGTGATGACACCTACTATTGATAAGATGTGGTTGAAACGCAATACCCCAAAGCAATGCAGGAAATCCTATCTGGTAGTGGATCAGTCTAAATTCGGCAGACAGGCCATGTCAAGGATCAATCACCTTGGTGATTACACAGGGATAGTAACGGATAAGGAATTTACCGAAGAAGAGCAGGAGAAGCTTAGAAAGCTTCATGCGGTTATTGTACGCTGAAGATGGCTTTAAGGGCATGCCGTTTGGCCGAATGCTGACCATGTACAGATTTTTTTGTGGAAATACTGTTGCTTGGTTGTTATAATGTATTTGAATATCATCATCGCAGAAAGTAAGGAGTACAAACATGGCTCAATCAGAAGGTAACAGTATCAATGAAAAACAAAGAAAGCAGACGGTTGCTTCTGCTGTCTGGGGCGGAATTGTTATTGCCGCGATCCTCATTATAACAACGGTCTGGGTGTCGGTCAGCGCAGGGAACAGTACGAGTAAGGCGGTGAACAGGGTCAGTGAATTCTATCTGGAGGAGTTGGCCGGCCGAAGGGTCCAGGTTGTCTCGGAGGAGTTAAAGAATCATTTTGAATATATGGAGAATGCCCTTAGCGCATTGGAGGAGTCGGATCTTGAGTCGCAGGAGTCACTGCGAAGATATCTCGGGAAGATGAAGACACTCTATGGAGTGGACAAGTTCGTTCTGGTAGATGAGAACGGGGTGGTCTATGAGGAACATAGTACGACAGCGGGGCTTGGGGAGTATGATTTTCTTTCTCAGGAACTCAAAGAGCCCAAGATCAGCACGTTCAATCTGAGCGGGGCAAAAGAGCAGGCGATCCTTGCGATCCCTGTGGAGGGGATCTCTTTTCAGGGTGCACAGATTAAGATATGCTTCAGCCAGCTTAATGTCAGTGAGATGTTAAGGGTCCTGACATTGCAGACCGATGACAATGAGACTTACTGCAACATCTACGACCGCGACGGCGCGAGCCTTACGTATGATGATTTTGGGTATCTTACGGCGGGAAAGAATATACTTTCTGAACTTAAGGATGCCAGGATGGAGGAGGGCTCCAGTTATGAGAAGCTTAGAGAAGATTTCTCCAATGGAAGAGCGGGGCATATTTCTTTTACGTATCAGAATACGTCGGAAGAACTCTGTTACATGCCTGTGGAAGGAACGAACTGGATGCTGACTATCCTGATCCGTGAAAATGTGATCAGTGACCAGATCAGTTCGATCAGTTCGAATATGATGAGCCACGGCATTATCCAGATCACTGTTACGGTGATTGTAATGCTGGTGGTATTTCTCGGGCTGATCTACCAGTCAAAGAAAAATTCCCGTATACTTCTGAGCAAGGAAAAAGAAGACGGAGACAGAATCAGGGCTGCTTATGCACAGATCGAGAGGGAACAGACGGATATGGAGAATATCCATACTGCCATGGGGTCCGGGCGCTGGGGAATGGAGTTCGATGAGAATGCCAGGATTATCAGCTGTACGTGGTCAGATACTTTCCGAAAAATGCTTGGATATGAGAGTGAGGAAGATTTCCCCAACAGGCTGGAATCATGGTCAGATCTGCTGCATGTGGATGATAAGGAACGGACATTGCAGGAATATTGGGACACTGTAAGAGATTACAGTGACAAGAAGTCATATAATGTGGAATATCGTCTTCTTACCAGGCATGCCGGCTGGAGATGGTTCCATGCGGCCGGGAGGCTGTCAAGGCGGGAGGATGGTTCGCCGATTACTTTTGTAGGGCTCTTTGTCGATATTGATGATGAGAAGAAGATGAAGGCGCGGCTTGAGCAGCAGAAAGCAGACCTTCAGGATGCTTTGGCGGCAGCGCAGCATGCCAATAAGGCAAAGACTACATTTCTTAACAATATGTCCCATGATATCCGGACGCCTATGAATGCAATCATAGGATTTACTTCACTGGCGGCAGCGCATATTGGCAACGCGGAGCAGGTTCAGGATTATCTGTCTAAGATCACTACGTCGAGCAACCATCTGCTGAGCCTGATTAATGATGTCCTGGATATGAGCCGTATCGAGAGCGGGAAAGTAAAGATAGAGGAGAAGGAGACATCTCTTCCGGAGATCATGCATGACCTGAGGACGATCGTGCAGGCGGACATCTCATCGAAGCAGTTAGAATTCTATATTGATACGGCTGATGTGATTAATGAAGAGGTCATGTGCGACAGCCTGAGGCTGAATCAGGTATTGCTGAATCTTTTGAGCAATGCCATGAAGTTCACGGAGCCGGGCGGGATTGTGAGTGTCCGCATCATACAGAAGGAGAAAGCGCCGGAGGGCTTCGCATCTTATGATTTCCAGGTCAGGGATACCGGAATCGGAATGAGCCGGGAATTTTTAGAGCATGTGTTTGAGCCGTTTGAGCGGGAGCGGACAAGCACAGTCAGCGGGATCCAGGGTACCGGACTTGGGATGGCGATTACTAAGAATATTGTGGATATGATGGGAGGGACGATCTCTGTGTCCAGTGAAATCGGGAAAGGGAGTACCTTTACCGTATCTTTGCAGTTACAGACTTGTTCCGGCTCGGTAAGGCAGGAGGTGATCCCTGAGCTTAAGGGGCTTCGGGCTCTTGTGGCGGATGATGATTTTAATACGTGCTCCAGCGTTACCAAGATGCTCTCGATGATTGGGATGCGTCCGGACTGGACGACTTCCGGAAAGGAGGCAGTGCTTCGTGCCAAGCTGGCAGGAGAGCAGAATGATGAGTATGCCGCATTTGTCATTGACTGGCTGATGCCGGATATGAATGGGATCGAGGTCGTAAGACGGATCCGGGGAATCATCGGGGATGATACGCCGATCATTATCCTGACGGCGTACGACTGGGCGGATATTGAAGAGGAGGCAAGAAAAGCAGGCGTCACGGCGTTCTGCTCCAAACCGATCTTCCTGTCGGAGCTTCGGGGAATCCTGGAGTCTCCGTATATGGAACCGGAGATGAAAGCTGCCGCTGAGGAAGAGGAGTTATCCTTTGATGGAAAGAAGATCCTGTTGGTTGAGGACAATGAGCTGAATCAGGAGATTGCCGTTGAGATTCTGGAGGAATCAGGGTTTGTTATCGATGTGGCGGATGACGGGTCTGTTGCAGTAGAAAAGATGAGAACGGCAGATCCCGGGCAGTATGATGTGATTCTGATGGATATACAGATGCCGATCATGGATGGATATGAGGCGACAAGGCAGATCAGAGCATTTGAGAATCCCAGGATCGCGGATATCCCGATTATCGCAATGACGGCGAATGCGTTTGATGAGGATCGGAGGGCGGCACTTGATGCGGGAATGAACGGGCATATAGCAAAGCCGATTGATATTCCCAAGTTATTGGAGCTCTTAAAAGAGATATTGAAATAGTTTATAACTATGCTGATTTTGGAGGCGGCGATTGGGAGGACGTAAGGATGGAGAAAAGAGCGGCAGTGCCGTCAAAAGCAAAAATAGCAGAATTTCAGGGACTGCGTGCGGTTGCATTAGCCGGAATTATCTTTTATCATTATGGCAATACGGGACTGTCCATGTATGCTGTGTGGGGAGTCAGCCTGTTCTTTATGTTGAGCGGATATTTGAACGGCCTTTCCTGGTCCGATGGAAAGCAGCCCGGGAAAGACCTAAAAAGCAGCATATCATATATGCTTCGCCACGTGAAAAAGCTGTATCTTCTGCATATCATTATGACTCTTGCAAGTATTCCTGTCTCAGGGGTTATTGCCAATGTGCAGACGGGCGGGATCAGAGAGCTTATCTTCTGGGGACTGGTATTTCTCATGAATGTGACTTTGACAAAATCCTTGTATCCGAAGTATTATTGGGGATATAACGGGGTGTCCTGGTTCTTGTCTACGTATGCGGTGCTCTGCCTTCTGACGCCGGTTCTCCTGCACGGCATTGCACATATGCTTAAGAATCAGAAGCTTCAAAGGGCGATAAAGATCATGGCCGCTATATTCGCGGTACAGTTTGTTTACTGCTTCATAATAGGAAGGACGGCGCTTACGGCGGAGTACTGGGTATATATCTTTCCGCTGTCCCGTGTGGGAGAATATGCGATCGGTATGATTGCCGGAATGTACAGTTCCAAGCTTCCGGCAGGAAAGAAATATGGGGTAGCAGGATGGATTGCCGGGATATGGATCGCAGTTATGATATTCTGTATTCCGATGCCGGAGTGGCTGTTCAGAAGTATCGTGTGGATAATTCCGAACGTGCTTCTGCTGTGGGGTATTCACAGGTCCAGGGGATGCTTGTCAGGAATGCTGTCATGCAGGCCGTTGGTGATATTGGGAGATTATTCTGCTAATATGTATTTGATACATCAGGTGGTCTATGGTTATTTTTTCTGCTTTGGGTTCATGGAAGGGCCTGCCGGGAAAAGAGCCGCGGTGATGCTTTTGAATTATGTGCTTACTTTTGCATTGGCAGTGGGATTTCAGCAGATATCGGCAAGGTTTCGCCGGCATAATGCGGTCAGTATCCGGTGACGGCCTGCCGGTAGAAGAAGGTAAAAAATATATGAAAACGGAGGAGTAGGAGAATGTTATATGAAGAAGTATTGGCAAATGCCAGAACGTGTATGGGCGAGTATTGTAAGGCTTGTCCGGTATGTAATGGAAGGGCGTGCAGGAACCAGATACCGGGACCGGGCGCAAAAGGGAGCGGGACGGTTGCGATCCGTAATTATGACAAGTGGCAGGAGATCTGCCTCAATATGGATACCATCTGTGAGAACCGGCCCGTAGATACGGCGTTTCAGTTGTTCGGACAGCAGTTTGCCGCACCGGTTTTTGCCGCGCCGATCGGGGCGATGAAGCTCCATTACGGGGATAAATATGATGATCTGGAATATAATGATATCCTGGTATCTGCCTGTGCAGATGCAGGAATTGCAGCATTTACAGGAGACGGAACGAATCCGGCGGTGATGGAGGCGGCGACCGGCGCCATCGGCCAGAAAAAGGGCAAAGGGATACCGACGGTAAAGCCCTGGGATATCAATACATTGAAGGAGAAGTTTGGGCTGGTTAAGGCTTGCGGCTCCTTTGCGGTGGCAATGGACATCGATGCGGCGGGCCTGCCGTTCCTTAAGAACCTGACTCCGCCTGCAGGAAGTAAATCCGTGGAAGAGCTTAAGGGAATCATTGAAGCAGCGGGAGTCCCGTTTATTGTAAAGGGCGTTATGACGGTAAAGGGAGCCCTGAAGGCAAAGGAAGCGAATGCCGCCGGTATCGTTGTATCCAATCACGGCGGGCGCGTGCTTGACCAGTGTCCGGCGACAGCGGAAGTGCTGGAAGAGATCGTGGATGCCGTCGGGGGAGAACTTAAGATATTCGTGGACGGAGGAATCCGTTCCGGCGTGGATGTGTTTAAGGCGCTGGCCCTTGGCGCGGACGCGGTTCTGATCGGGCGTCCGTTTGTGACGGCTGTGTATGGCGGCGGCGCAGAAGGAGCGGCATGTTATATCGCAAAGCTTGTGGCCGAGCTTGAAGACACTATGGCTATGTGCGGTGCGCACTCCCTTGGGGATATCTCAAGAGACATGGTAAGGTAGCCGGTGAAGAGTATGGATGAAGAGATGAGGATGTGGTGGGATAGTCGATGAAGAGTCTGAATGAAGATATCAAGACCGGGCAGTTTAAGAATGTATATCTTCTGTACGGGGAAGAGGCTTATCTGAAGAAGCAGTATAAAGACCGGATGACGAAAGCCATGATCCCGGACGGTGATACGATCAACTATGCTTATTATGAAGGAAAAGGAATCAGGCCGGGTGAGCTGATTGACCTGGCGGAAACGATGCCTTTTTTTGCAGAGCGGCGGCTGATCGTGGTGGAGGATTCGGGTTTTTTTAAGAACGCCACTCCTGATCTTGCGGATTATATCAAATCCATGCCGGATACCGCCTGCTTCCTTTTTGTAGAAAGTGAAGTGGATAAGCGGGGTAAGATGTATAAGGCTGTGAAGGACAAGGGACGTATCGTTGAGATGGGGCGTCAGGATGAGAAGACGCTGCTCTATTGGATCGGCGGTAATGTCAAGAGAGAAGGGAAAAAGATCAAGGAGTCGACCGCCCGTTATCTGATGTCCAGGACCGGGACGGATATGGAGAATCTGGAGAAGGAACTGGAGAAATTATTTTCCTATACTCTGGGGTGTGACGAGATTACAGTACAGGATATAGATGCGGTCTGTATGACTCAGATCTCTAATCAGATATTCGCTATGGTGGAGGCGGTCGCAGAGAAGAAGCAGAAGAAGGCGTTAGACTATTATTATGACCTGCTGGCCTTAAAAGAGCCGCCCATGCGTATCTTGTATCTTTTGGCGCGTCAGTTTAAGCTTCTGCTGGAAGCGAAGGATTTATTGAGAAGAGGGTATGATAAACCGCAGATTGCAAAGACTATGAAACTGCATCCTTTTGTGGCGGGCAAATATATGCAGCAATGTAAGAATTTCACGGGCAAAGGACTTAGAAGGATCATGGAGGAGGCCGCCGATATGGAAGAGATGGTGAAAACCGGGCGGCTCAATGATGTGATGAGCGTGGAGATTTTTATTGTGAAATTCAGTGAGTAATTTTTTTATTGTAAATTTGGGTTAGTAATATTTTACGGCCGGCGGCCGGTCAGGCCGAGAACTATGACGTATTTTAAGAAGTAAGGGGAAGGATAGCAGTGGCAGGAATAGATCAGAGTAAAATTCGTAACTTTTGTATTATTGCACATATTGATCATGGGAAATCAACGCTGGCGGACCGTATCATCGAGATGACAGGGCTTCTGACCAGCCGCGAGATGCAGTCTCAGGTTCTTGATAATATGGAGCTTGAGCGGGAGAGAGGAATCACGATCAAGGCACAGGCGGTACGTATTGTATATCAGGCGAAGAACGGGGAGGAGTATATCTTCAATCTGATTGATACGCCGGGGCATGTGGATTTTAATTATGAGGTGTCAAGGAGCCTTGCAGCCTGCGACGGGGCGATCCTGGTGGTGGATGCGGCTCAGGGAGTCGAGGCGCAGACATTGGCTAATGTCTATCTGGCGCTGGATCATGACCTTGATGTGATGCCTGTGATCAATAAGATTGATCTTCCAAGTGCCCAACCGGAACGGGCGATCGAAGAGATCGAGGACATCATTGGGATCGAAGCGATGGATGCTCCGCAGATCTCGGCAAAGACGGGGCTTAACGTGGAAGACGTATTAGAACAGATTGTGGAGAAGATCCCGGCGCCTGCGGGCGATCCGGAAGCGCCGCTTCAGGCATTGATCTTTGACTCTTTGTATGACTCCTATAAAGGCGTCATCGTGTTCTGCAGGATCAAAGAAGGTACAGTGAAGAAAGGGACTCCGATCCTGATGATGGCGACCGGGGCAAAGGCTGAGGTGGTAGAGGTCGGTTACTTTGGCGCGGGACAGTTCATTCCCTGCGAGGAGCTCAGTGCAGGTATGGTTGGCTATATCACGGCAAGCCTTAAGAATGTGAAAGATACCCGTGTCGGAGATACCATCACGGATGCGTCGAATCCGTGTGCCCAGCCGCTCCCGGGATATAAGAAAGTGAACCCGATGGTGTACTGCGGCATGTATCCGGCGGACGGGGCAAAATATCCGGATCTTCGGGACGCATTGGAGAAGCTTCAGCTCAATGATGCTTCTCTGCAGTTTGAGCCGGAGACTTCGATCGCGCTGGGATTCGGCTACCGCTGCGGATTCTTAGGACTTCTTCATCTGGAGATCATCCAGGAGCGCCTGGAGAGAGAATACAATCTGGATCTGGTGACGACTGCTCCGGGTGTCATCTATAAGGTACACAAGACCAACGGAGAGGTGATCGATCTGACCAATCCGTCCAATCTGCCGGATCCGTCGGAGATTGAGTATATGGAAGAGCCTATGGTGAAAGCGGAGATCATGGTCACATCGGAATTCATCGGATCCATCATGGATCTCTGCCAGGAACGCAGAGGCGTCTATGACGGAATGGAATATATCGAGGAGACCCGGGCGGTGCTTCGGTATCATTTGCCGTTAAATGAGATCATCTATGATTTCTTCGATGCGTTGAAATCGCGTTCCAGAGGTTATGCATCCTTTGATTATGAGATGGATGAATATGTACAGTCTAATCTGGTGAAGTTAGATATCCTGATCAACAAAGAAGAGGTAGATGCGCTGTCCTTCATCATCCATGCGGATACCGCCTATGAGCGCGGACGGAAGATGTGCGAGAAGCTGAAGGAAGAGATTCCAAGGCAGCTCTTCGAGATTCCGATTCAGGCGGCGATCGGGAGCAAGATCATCGCCAGGGAGACCGTGAAGGCCATGCGCAAAGACGTGCTTGCCAAGTGCTACGGCGGTGACATCAGCCGTAAGAGGAAGCTTCTTGAGAAGCAGAAGGAGGGCAAGAAGCGGATGCGCCAGGTGGGAAATGTAGAGATTCCGCAGAAGGCGTTCATGAGTGTGTTAAAGCTGGATGATAAGTAATGCTTTTAGCGGAAATGATTGAGAATGGATGGGAATGAGAGATGAATCAACTGGAGTTATATATTCATATCCCGTTTTGTGTTAAAAAGTGTCTGTATTGTGACTTCCTGTCTGCTCCCGCCGGGAAGGAGCAGCAGGAGGAGTATGTAGAGGGCCTTTGCCGGCAGATCCGTACTTACGGAGAGCTTGTGAAGGCTTATCGTATTGTCAGCATTTTTATAGGGGGTGGAACACCGTCGATTCTGAAAGGAGAACAGATCACCGGAATATTGGAAGCAGTTTATGATACATTTGCCGTGGATGCGGGGGCCGAGATTACGATAGAGATGAATCCCGGTACGGTAACGGAGGAGAAGCTTAAGGCGTATAAGGATGCGGGGATCAACCGGCTGAGCATCGGCCTGCAGTCGGCGAAGAATGAAGAACTTAAGACGCTTGGGCGGATACATACCTTCGAAGAGTTTCTGGATACTTACCGGTTGGCCAGGGAGACGGGGTTTGATAATATCAATATCGACCTGATGTCGGCGATACCGGGGCAGACGCCGAAAGGATGGGAGGAAACCCTGAGGAAGACGGCAAAGTTAAGGCCGGAACATATCTCGGCTTACAGCCTGATCATTGAGGAAGGCACGCCCTTTTATGAAAGATACGGGGATCGGGGTACAAATATCGGTGAATCGCAAGGGGAAGGTATCAAGGAATTGCCGGGTGAAGAGGAAGAGCGGCAGATGTATTGGCAGACGAAGGAGATTCTCGGGGAGTACGGGTATCACAGATATGAGATCTCGAATTATGCGCTGCCGGGATACGAGTGCCGGCATAACCTGGGATACTGGAATCGGGCGGAATATCTGGGAATCGGCACAGGCGCGGCCTCTCTTATAGATCACCGGCGGTGGAACTACGGGGAAGAGCCAAAGAAGCTGATCCGAAAGGAAGAGATGGAAGAGTGCATGTTCCTGGGACTTCGGAAGACGGAAGGGGTATCGAAGGAGCGATTCGCGGCTGAATTCGGATGCAGCATGGAAAGTGTCTATAAAGAAGTGCTAAAGAAGATGTGCAAACTGGGATTGATGGAAGATACAGGCGGGTTTGTGCGGCTGACAGATCGGGGGATCGATGTCAGCAATGGAGTGATGTGTGAGTTTCTGCTGTAGTTGAGAGATAGGCTGTGGTCGCTGTATTTTTGCCTTGCTAGTCTTGTCTGTGGCATGCTATGATGGGGATAAGATATTGTTAAAGGAGGCGCAGATATGGGAAAGTACTTGAATCCGGGGAATGATGCCTTTTGCCAGGCAGCAAATGACGACATTTATGTAGATAAAACCATGCTGATCGCATGTATGAATAAGAAGATTGATAAAGAAAGCAGTAAATACGTCTGTGTAAACAGGCCGCGCCGGTTTGGCAAGTCAATGGCTGCAAACATGTTGGCTGCATATTATAGCCGCGGATGTGATTCGGAAGATATATTTGCAAAATATAAAATAAGTACAGAAGATTCTTTCCGGAAATATCTCAATAAATATGATGTGATCCATATCGATGTGCAGTGGTGCAGGGGGAACGTACCGCATGCTTTGGAAACCGTTTCGTTTATTCAGGAAGCTGTAATAGACGAACTGAGGGCAGAGTATCCGGGGATCTTTGATGATAAAGCGAGAAATCTGTCAGATGCGCTGGCATCCATTCATAATGCGACCGGTCGGAAGTTTATTGTTATTGTTGACGAAGGGGATGCAATCATTCGTGATGAGGCAGAGGATGAAGCGGCACAGAGAGTGTATATTGATTTTCTTAGAAGTATGTTCAAAGGGAATCTTCCGTCGGGTTATCTGAGCCTGGTTTATATGACAGGCATTTTGCCGATAAAAAAAGTGAAGACGCAGTCCGCTTTGAATAACTTTGATGAGTTTTCTATGTTGGATGCAGGGGAGCTTGCGCCATATGTTGGTTTTACGGAAGAAGAAGTTAAGGAATTATGCCGGGTATACCACCGTGATTTTAATGATGTAAAGAGATGGTATGACGGATACCTTCTTGAGGGGAAGCTGCATATTTATAATCCGCGTGCCGTAGTCAGCTCCATTATCCGCGGGAAGCTGAAAAGTTACTGGTCAATGACAGGAACTTACGAGGCGATAGTGCCATTTATCAATATGGATTTCGATGGGTTGAAAACAGATATTATCAAAATATTATCAGGAGAATCTGTCAATATAAACACAAAATCGTATCAAAATGATATGGTGAGATTTAGAAATAAAGATGATATATTGACATTATTGATTCACCTGGGATATCTGGCATACGACGAGAATAAGCATAGGGCATTTATTCCGAATGAGGAGATTCGGAGCGAATTTGTAGAAGCTACGGATGAAAATCAGTGGAATGAGTTGATGGAGCTGCAGCGCAAATCAGAAGAATTACTTAGAGCCACCTTGGATATGGATTCAGATATAGTGGCTGGAATGATTGAAGAAGCACATTCAAAATATACGTCCATTATTGAATATAACGATGAAAATGCATTAAGCTGTGTGATTAGTATGGCATATTATGGAACACTGAAATATTATTACCTTCCGGTCAGAGAGTTACCGACAGGAAGAGGTTTTGCGGATTTGGTGTTTTTGCCGAAGAGAGAATGTCCGGAAAAGCCGGCTTTGCTGATTGAATTGAAATGGGATAAGACAGCGGAGGCGGCAATACAACAGATTAAGGAACGTAAGTATACAGAAGCTTTGGAGACGTATAAGGGAGATATTCTTCTTGTCGGGGTGAATTATAGTAAAAAACGAGCGAAACATGAATGTGTGATTGAAAGGAAAAGTTATGAAAGGACTTGCAGACCGAGAAAGACAATAGGACAGGATAACATGTCAAAAGATGTAAATGATATATAAATTGTGCATATAGAGAAAGTGTCACAAAAATTATGCGGAAATAAGAGACCGACCAGATGAATTTTCTGCTTTTTTTGAACATATACGAATATTGTACTAATCTATCTTGCTTCTATCCTGTTATAATGTTAACAGGAACTTTTTGATCAGGAAAATGTAGATGAGATTAACAGAAAGGAAGAAGAAAGATGGATGCAAAATATTTAGTTCGTGACGATGCGGAAAAATGGTCAAATCCTGAGCTTGCAGATGTTTTTGAGATGGGGCTTCCCATTTCTTTCGAAGAGTGGTTGGACGAGCCGGGAACGAATGAAGAAAAAAGAGCGAAATACAGCATGCCTCTTGAAGAGACACACAATGAACGTACGGAAACGTACGAGGTGCCGGGATGTCCGGAAGAGCCGGACGCACCTGCTGTGCGTATTCTGGTCACTTATCCGGCAAACAGAAAGCGTAAGATGCCATGTGTGATCGGGATTGCGGGAGGCGGGCTGATCCTTTCATTTGCGGCGATCATGGCTCCGGAAAAGCTTGCGGATGACTTGGGTGCGATCGTAGTATCCTTCAATTACAGGTGTTTGTTTGATGATTCCAAATACCCGGAAGCATTAAATGATTGCCATGCGGTCTATAAATATGTATTGGATCATGCGAAGGATCTTGGAATTGATGAGAAGAGAGTGGTACTCTATGGCGTCAGCTCCGGCGGACAGCTTGCATTGACGCTTTGCCACAGATTAAAGAGGTATAACTATCATCCGCGCGGATGTATCGCAGTCGGACCGGTTGCGGATAACCGCTTGATCTATCCTTCCAGCGTAAGAAGCGGCAATACCTGGAACAGCCAGGCATTGTACCGGACCGGAAAAGATTGGCTGGGAGACAAAGGAAATGACGCGTTCATGTCTCCGGAAGCATTCCCAAATCACGCGACGGTCGCAGAATGCGAAGGGCTTGCACCGACTGTAATCTATACTTATGAGACAGATGTTTGTCTTGATCCGAGCCTTATGTACGCGTCAAAGCTGGTACAGGCCGGTGTGTTCACGCAGTTGTACCTCTTCGGAGGACAGAACCATATCTGTAATTGTAATGCCTATCTGAATACGCCTGACAGCGAACAGGCAGAAGAATACCGCGATATGCTGAAACGTGATTTTGATACGCTGGTGAATAATGATCTCAGGCGGCTGTGGCAGCAGGAAGAAGGTTAATAAATAAGACGGTGTTCCTTAGCATCTTCACATAGAAACAATCAAAATTCAAAAGCCGCATATAGTTCTACCCCTTCTCTCTGATTTCTTCATCAGTTAAGTCAACTAATATCAAAAATGATTGGGGATTGCGCACATTTATAAAATATCTTATAATATATGCAAAGCTTATGAAGGTAGAGAGGATGGTCGCATGAGTGAAAAAAATGATTACGATATACTTTTAGAGCAATACCTCAAAGAGCGGCGTATGTATCAGGCTGAGGATAGTAAGCATGCGTTGAAAGAGAGTTTAACCGATCTGAAAATACGGCTTGAAGCATATAACAATGGCAATATTCCGGATTTTGAAAAGAGAGACGATGAACAATAAAAAACCTTTATAAGCAACAGCAAAGCTCCTGTGTAAGGAGCTTTGTTCATTCTCTCTACCGGCCCGAAGACGTGTATTTCACGGCAGTTCCGTAGGCGATCACTTCCGCCGCTCCCTGCATGACCTGGGATGAGCCGTATTTCACACCGATCACGGCATCCGCTCCAAGAGCTTTCGCTTCATCCACCATTCTTTTCACAGCGATCTGACGGGCCTCATTGAGCATTTCTGTATAACTCACGATTTCCCCGCCGACCAATGTCTTCATTCCGGCCATAAAGTCCTTTCCAAAATTTTTCGTCTGCACCACGGTTCCTTTTACCATATCCAGTGCCTCAAATTCCACGCCTGGGATATATTCAATACTTAGAAGCTTCATCCTCTTCTCCTCCTTTGATTTCTTTGACTCTTCCGATCAATGCCGCGATTACGCCGATAATAATTGCCGCTGGTATTCCTATCATAAATAGCATTACCCCGGCTGGAACCGGATCCACCAAGCAGCCCCAGATCATGTTGCCGATCAAAATAGCCATGAGAGCCACCATGATTCCGCCACCAAGGACAGCGCCCATGATTTTCTTCTTATGAACATCTGTTTTCCTAATATCCATAAAATTTGTTCCCTCCTTTTCCAGCTGTTCCATTTGTTCCAGACACTGAGCTGCATTAAGTGATTCCAGAGAGATATCTTCGTCCAGAAGTTCTTCGCAAAAGTTCTGGATATGTGCCAGATTATTCTTCTGGCGCTCCATCTCTTCCACCTGATATTCCAGACAGCCGCGGAGACTCTTTTCTCCGGCGAACATCTGCCGCATATCTTCAATCGGAATAGACAGCTTGCGCAGGAGCCGGATTTCCTGAAGACGCTTCACATCATTTAGTCCATATTCCCGGTATCCGTTTTCCGCACGCTTCACTTCCAGAAGTCCCTGTTCTTCATAAAACCGGATATTCTTTTTTGTGATGCCTACTAACTCTTCAACCTGCTTGATCTTCATTTTCTCTACCCCCTGAAATTGAAACCGCACCATACTTTTTCTCTGTGTCTAACTTACTTATACAGCTTCCACATGGTGGAAAGTCAAGGAGTTTTTGCATTTTTTATTATTTTAATACCAGCTCCGCATTTCCGCCATTTTAGTAAATGGGCTTGCCGCCTCTCCCTTCCATTTCTTCCTGAATCGTTACCATCCTGGCATTGAGCAAAAGTCTCCAAAGGGAAAATCTGCATTATCGCTAAATCATTATCAGAATTATAGTCAAATGTTATGTCAGAAAGAAGACGTATGAGGCATATATTACGACCGGAGGATTTCCACTGCGCAGGAATGTTCCTTTGTCTGTTTATCATAGCTGATTCCGACAAACAGTATTCGTCCGGTATATTTTGGTTTTTCACCTAATTTTCCTTTAAAGCGAAGCGAATAATCTTTATCTTTGATTTGTTGTATCGCATCTTCGGGGGTACCGTTTACTTTCAGCTCCAGGATGATGCTGTCCTTATCCTTGTGTTCAGGATAAAATATAAAATCTACGAATCCTTTTCCGGCTTTATCCTCTCGCTCCACGCGATAACGATCCCTTGCAGCCAGATAGATCAGATTCACGACTGCGGACAGTTCCGCTTCATTATTATAGGAGAGGATGGGAGATTCCGTATTATGAACAAATTGCAGAATCTCGGCCATGGTTTCAGTATCACCTGATAAAGTGGCTGTAAGCATTCGCTCAGATTCTAACGCCAACCGATGGACATATCCCAGGTTATCATTAGTCAGCAACAATTCATTGTATTGATTCATCAGTTCTTTGTTAGGAATAAAGACAGCGCCATTTTGGTAAGTAAGGAGACCATATACAACCATCGCAGAATAAATCTGGTTCTTTGTTCTTAGTTCTGTCTCTGTTGCAGCATAGCCCTGCAGTATGATTGGGATCTTTTCTCCGGCAATCATTAAGGCAAGGTCATCCCGGATAGCTTCAATGTTATGGCGGATATAATAGAAGATCTCATCATATGGACCGGAACTTGTCCAATAATTTGACAATTCATTGTCAGTAAGTGCACATACAATGGAACGAGGGTTGTACAAACGTTTTCCGGTTGCGGTATAATAACCGTCATACCAGAGCCGTAAGCCGTCTCGAGTTATTGCAGTTGCATCGGTTTCTGATCTGTGTGTGTAGATATCAAATAGTGAATCAACTTCTCTGTCCAGAAAACCGAAATATTCACTGAATTTCTTCTTGGTTACCATGTCGTATTCAAGGAACATATTCAACTCCGAACCACTGGAATACTTTGCAATGGGAAGCACACCTGTCATATAGGCGAGCTCTACATATATCTGGTCTTTCAACAGATTTCTCATAAACTTGAGATACATTTCCTTATCGGTATCCCGAATAAAAGATTCATGGAAGATGGCGTCCCATTCATCTAATACGAATATAAATCTGTCTTCTGTCTCTTCAAAGATTATCTGTAGATTGTCCCAGACGGCTTTTGACGTGTTAAGAGGAAGCTTAGGGTATTCTCTTATCAGATCCTCCTTTAATCCATCTGAAATACGGCTGATATATGCGTGGTAAGTATCGCAGTTTTCCGGCATGCGGCTGAAATCAATAAAGATTACATTGTGCTGATTCAGATGCGTTAAGGAATCCTTATCCTTTCCAATCGCCAGATTATGGAATAAGTCGCTGGAATCTACTGCATTTCCGAAAAATGCGCCAACCATATTCGCCATAGTACTTTTCCCGAAACGTCTGGGCCTTGTGATGCAGAAATACCGGTTTTTCATGCCGAGTGAAGGGACTAATTCTTGGATTAGTAGGGTTTTGTCAACAAAATAAGGTTCCTGGACGGTCTCACGGTAATCCGTATAAGGGATTTTGCTGTTTAAATATAATCCCATGGCTTTGTGTGCTCCTTTCTGGTTAGGGTCAACGATAGGAAACTATGCATAGTATAGTACATTTTAATGATTTTTACCAGATTTCATGTGAAATTCTTAAGTTGGTGAGGAAATTATGGGCACAATTGAAAATTCAATATAAGATGTTATATATAAAAAGTAAGAAAACAATAGAAATTGTAGAAGAAATAAAAACAAATCCATTACGAAAAAGTATAGGTTTTCGTAATGCAAAATTCCATGAAATTTCTTGTTCATCCTAATATACTATCGACAAATAGTCAATAAACTTAACCCCATTTTTTTGTAATCTTTGCATAAAAAATTTTCCATGAAAATCATTACGAAAACCTATACTTTTTCGTAACGGTCAAAATGTACCGGAAACGCTGAATTTCAGGGCTTTTCACATCATTCGAATGAGGGAGCAGCAGATGACGTCAGAAAAGATATGTAAGACAGTCCATCAGTACAATAAGACGCCTGTTTCAGACGGTGATATGCAGAAATTACTGGATATCGCCGAGGACTTTAAAAAGGTCAAGAACTACGTGTATGGCAGGTTTGGCGGAATCGGAAGCCTCTCTAAGATCTATCCGGGATATACCGTCCAGAATGAGATGACGGCAAGCGGATACCGGGAAACGTTGGGGATGCCGGCGGTTTATTTCTATCTGGCAGTCTTCGACGCTCTGGGAGATATCAAGAGCCAGTGGACGAGGACGAAATCTAAACTCGTGAAACTGGTCAATAAGAATGAAGCCTTTTCAGAAGAGGAGAAGCATTATCTTCGTTTCCTGCTTAAGGTGAACAATGCGTTCGAGGCGGTATTAAACCAGAAGCCGGTGGAACTTCCGGCGAAGGTGGGCAGGCAGTACAGTGAGCTGGAAGGGCAGGTAGATGCGGATCAGCTGCAGCGGTATCTGCGCAGACAGGTGCGAAAGTATCAGGTGAAGCTTCATACGGACACGGCAGATGTATTTTCCATAGCAGAGCGGGCGTACCGCTATGCGGATCACGGGATATACATTTCCATCAAAGAGAAGCGCAAACGTGTCTTCATACCGCTGACGGATAACAATCAGTACAAATGTCAGCTTCGAGTGAAGCTGTATCCGAAGGAGAACCGTGTCGAGATCAAAGTTCCGGTAAATGTCTCTGTCCGAAGCCACGCGGATTACCAGAGTCAGGTGGGAGTGGCAGTGGGACTCTATACGATGATAACCACGGATGAAGGACATCGCTATGGAGAAGAATTGGGCAGATATCAGTTGGAATATTCAGACTGGATACGGGAACAGACCAGCAGTTATCGGCGGAACAAAGGCGATAATCCGGGACGTAAGAAGTACTGTGCGAAGAAAAGGCGTCTGGAGGAACGGCTTCATAGCTATATCAACCATGAGCTGAATCATTTTCTCGTGGAAGAGAAGCCGAAGACCATCTATATTGTAAAACTTCCGAAGCCGCAGGCAGGAGGATACAATAAGAAGATTAATTTCTCCATTGCCCAGTGGCAGAGAGGGTATATCCGGAAACGCCTGGATCAGAAGTGTAAGGAGCAGTCTATAGAGACTGTAGAAGTGCTGGGGAAGGATATCAGCAATGAGTGCAGCAAATGCGGCGCACTTGGAAAGAAGGCGGAAGGAGTGTTTCGCTGTCCGGTCTGCGGATATCAGGAAGAGGAAAAGACCAATACTGCTCGCAATGTGAAGAAGCGGGGGCAGGGGGATGGAGTTCTCTACTGATTATATAAGTGTCAGATTGAAGAAGTATTGGAACAGAGATCTGACGGTATCAGAGCCAGGGCATGACATAGCATGAAGAAATAGAATTGGTCATAAGAACAGCCGCTTAGATAAGCAACGGTGATGAGCCGGGGTTTTACCGGAAAGGGCGGATGGGAATATAGTTTGGACGGTTGTCCGGTGTATTCCCGGAAGTTTTCAAGGACTAGGAGGCGGGTTCATGATAAGCAGGCATGATGTGTCTGCGATATAAAAAAGAGAGTGTATTGACACATTTATATATTGAGGTGATCGGACTGGTTGACCCGTGTGAAATTAGGATTGACAGCAGAAAGATCACGGAGTGTCAATGTGTCAGTACATTGTGATACGGCATTAGAAGGCGGATGGAAGAAGGAGTGTCCTTGGAGTCCGCGGATTGGGTATGCCAGGACCTTGTGAACATGCGGATGAGGAATTCATTGTACTTGAGGTACAAGTGAGTCGTCAATCTATGGTTGGTGACAAAGCATGATGTAGCAGGGAGCGAAGCGGAGAGATCTGCATCATCCTATAAGAAGGGTGACCAATATGCCTTATTTAATTATGAGATGGGAGAATGGAAGGGAATTTCATCGCAAATGAAATGATTGTAATATTTTAGTTCATTAGAGATTGTAGTATTTTTCGCAGTCTTGTTTAAAGAATTAGAATTTGCAATATTAAGATATCTTTATTTGTACAGCTTTTGTAAGAATAAAGATAAGAAAATTTTCGGGAGGAGATATATGTGACGAAGGAACAGGAGCAGAAAAAAAAGCGAAAAGGAGGTCTTGTATTAGGCATTGCTATCGTTGTTATTATAGCGTTGGCTGGAGTTGTTATTTATCTTCTGCAGTCCCGTGATACCGAGCCGGAAAATGAACGGCGCAATGTTGTCATTACTCCTGAGAATGTGGAGAGCGTGTTGAAGGAATTGGGTGATGTGAAAGAGACAGGGTACTATACAGTCACAATGAATCCTACATGGCATTTCAAAACCGGGAAGGAAGCTTCTTATGATGCCATTGTGGAAAATGTGGTAAAAAATTCGAATGACATTTATTTTGACATTGTTCTGGAAGACGATGAGGAGAAAGTACTGTATCAGTCTCCTGTTATTCCAAGAGGTGGACGTCTGGAAGAAATTACATTCGATGACGCCCTGGATGCAGGTACATATAACTGTGTGGCGATTTATCACTTAATTGATGAAAACCAAAAAACGCTCAGCACTTTGCGGGTTGCCCTGGATATTGTGGTAGAGGGTTAACGGCAGCTTATTAGATTTGCAAAACAAGGAGGAGAAGAAACAATGAAAAATTTAAAAAAAATCACAGCAATTGCATTGGCGGCAACTATGACGCTTGGAAGTTCAATGGCGGTATTGGCGGAAGATGGCGTTGGTGAAGGTAATGGTGCCTATGAAGGCGGAGCGATGAAGTATCCTACACTTACTGTAACACTTCCAACGATTCCGACGGGCACTTATGATTATATTGCAGATCCGAACGGCCTGATTGCTGCAACAAGTAATGAGAAATATCAGGGTGCAACATTTACAGGAACTACAGGGATTTTCTTCTTAACAGATTCGGCGAGTAAGGCATATTCAGAGAAAAGTAAGGCTCTTCAGTTAGAAAATCAAAATGCACAGGATATTGATGTGACTGTCAAATTAGAGCAGAAGACAGCAGGAGACAGCAGTATTCAGTATGCAGACAGCTCAACTTTTGATGCAGCAGATAAAGATAAGAAATTGTATCTTGCAGTTACGGATGGCGCTGCGACAAATCCCAAGGTAGCGTCTCTTTCTGACACTGGTGCGGCAACGGTTACAACCATGGTAGCAGGAGTCCCAGGAAATTTTGAACCAAAATATGACTCAACGAATGGATATGGATATGTATTAAAGACGAGCGGCACGACTGCCTGGAATAAGTGTGCCTTTAATCTGACTGGTGCTTTAAATAAAAATGCAGAATGGGGAGATAATCTGACTTTCCCGGCAATCAAGGTGACCTGGAGTTATGCAGAGCATCAGGATTATACAGACGAGACTGGATTTGGAAACTGGGATGGATCCACTTTATGGCTTGGAGCGGATTCAACGACAGGTTTTTCATCAAGTAATGTAACAGTAGAACTTTCCGGGGATGGAACTACATATGTGGCACTTGCATCAGATAAATATGATGTAAATAGTGATAACTGGGTATCTGTTACATGGGATAATGCAACAGAAGCATTGGGTGGAGATCTGAAGTCCGTTCGTATAACAGATGGAACAACAAGATACACTTTTGAAAATGAGTAAAAATCTGATAATTATTTGTGTTGTGGGTTCTGAAACAGGGAACCCACAACATTGTATGAAAAATGGAATTTTTATAGAAATGTCGATTTATTGAAAGGAAACAAATATGTATCAATACAATACAGATTTTTATGATTGGATAGATAGTGAAACATACAAGGATGCGGAAATAATAGTTCCGCATATTATGGACTGGATAAAGCCAAAAAGTATAGTGGATTTTGGATGTGGAGAGGGATTCTGGCTAAGTGTAGCCAAAAAAATTGATAATAGTATTACTGTATTGGGATTAGATGGCGAATATGTTCAAAAAAAAAGATTGAAAATACCTGCAGATAATTTTCAGGCAGCGGACTTGGCTGAAAGAGTTTCACTAAGTTTTAAATATGATTTAGCTATCTCAACAGAAGTTGCGGAACATATTACGGAAAAGTGTAGCGATAATTTTATAGATAATATAACGAGTGCATCTGATCGTATTCTTTTTTCTGCCGCCATTCCCGGGCAAGAAGGAGTTAATCATGTAAATGAGCAATGGCAGAGCTACTGGATAGAAAAATTTAAACAAAAGGGTTATTTTGTGGATTTATCAATACGTGATTTTTTTTGGAATGAAACAGAACTGGCAAGATGGCGTAAACAGAATATTCTTTATTTTTCCAAATATAAAAATGAATTTTTAGTTCCTGAAAAAAAGATATATGATGTTGTTCATCCCGATAGCTTTATTGAAATGAATGAGCGTTTGCAAGAGGCTAATGAACAACTTATATATCTTATTAATAATATGGATATTTATGCAAAATTGGACAAAACAATACAGAAAATGATCAATGACGATGTGAATATTGTAATCTACCCTTTTGGTAAAAACGGGAAGTTGTTTAAATATATTCTGAATTGTAAGTGGGGGATTAAAGAGTTCGCAATTATTGATAACTATGCGTGTAAAAATAATAGTGATATTTTTCCGGCTGAAAAGCTTAAGCGTATCAACGAAAAATTTATCGTGGTTGATACATGCAGCAATCCACAAATTCATAATGAAATTTTAGAGGAGATGTATCGTATTGTACAGAGTGAGAAAGTTTATTCTATATTTCCACTATAAAATAAGGAACGGGTGAAATAATTTCTTTCGGAGTGATGCTTTATGAGTAAAAGTTATGATTTCAAAGAAAAGATAGATCATGAGAGTATTAGGACAAATGCTGTATATTCTGACGGGCAGTTCATTTGGACAGACGATATAATAATAGGAGGAATATATACCATTGACAAATTTACATTTGATGTAAAATGTGTTATTGATCCTGCTCAAATGTTTAAATATGGGAAGTTTATAGTGATATCAATTTTTCAATGGAAAAATTATATCATTGTAGTACCGGATGCTTTAGATAAGAGTTGGATTCTATACGACAAAATAAATGATACAGTACATTATAAAAGAATATGTACTTTTAAATGGAGATCATCCGGGTTATATTTTGCGGGAGAAAATATGTATTTGACTCCAGTAAAAGCGGATGACCCGATTGTTGTAATCAGTTCCGAAAAGTTGTCATTCGTTCACCTGGTAAAAGACTGGTGGAAAAAGGGTGTAGCAGACGATAATCATCCTTTAGAGATATGGAATCTGGCGGGGGTGACATCAGAAAATACTTTGTATTTTTATATTTACAATACAAAGTATATTGTGGAAGTAAACAAAAAAAATGCTGTACTGCATTTTATTGAACATATTCCGTATGGGATTGTGAGTATCAGCTATTCGGATGGCGAAATATGGGTCTTGCCAAAGAAAGGAAATTACATTTATGTGTTAAATGAAAAGAGTTTGGAATTACATACAATTCATTTAACGTCAGCTAAACAAGAGATTTCGGCAGGTTATTTCTCAAGAATCATAGCGGCAGAAAGATATGTTTTTATGCTGCCACGTTCCGATAGTAAGATATATGTTTATGATAAACAAGAAGAATGTATAAAGATCATTGGTATAGAGGACAAAAAAATAAAAAATTTATTTCCGATATTATGTGGGGAAACTTATTGGGAAAGCTGTTTTGAGACAAACAAGGTGTATTTCATGCCATTAATGAATCAGCTTATAATAATAGACATGGAAACTTTAATGTGGGAATCAAAAGAAATTTATTTGCCGTCGTCTATACGAAATTTCGGTTTAATGTATTGGTTTAGCTGGAACAAATGTTTTGTTAAGGATGCTATCGGTGGGGAAATAGATGAAAAATCACTGAAAATATATTGTCAAATTACAGAAAAGGATGTTCGTTCATATGAAAGGCTTAGTATTAACAATGGTAAAAAAATTTGGGAGGGAATAAATTATGGATGAAAAAGTAACTAAGACTATTGTAAGCTTTTGTATAGCGACCATTCAGCGATATAACATTCTTTATGAACTTATACAGGAAATCTTATCAGTTGAGTCAGATAAAATAGAGGTAGTAATCTCTGATGACCATTCACAGGATGGCAGTATAGAAAGGATTGGACAAATTCAGGATTCCAGATTGAAAATTTTTACCCATAAGAATAATGCAGGAAGTTTGCCAAATATGTGTGAAGCGTTGGAAAAAGGGGAAGGAGAATATCTATTTTATGTAAATGACAGGGATAATGTAGATCCGTTTAAGGTTAAAGCACTGGTGGAAATACTGGAATGTCTAAAGAGTGATCATGTGGCATTTGCGAAATGTATTCCAGAGCAATATGGGAAGCAAAGGTATTGTATATTCAAGGAAGGCGAAGAAGCATTAAAGGAATTTGCCTGCTGCATGGATCATCCTACGGGTTTTATTTTTAAGAGGGATGTCTGGCACAGTATAAAAAAAAGAAAGCTGCTGTTTGAAGACCAGAGGAACGGGGATTATGTGATAACGCAAATGTGCGCGATTATGGCACAAAATTACAAGGGTGCCGTTATTTATGGAGACATATGTGACCTAAGTCGCAGGAGGTTAGATTTTTCTATAGAAAAATCAGGCTTTTTTCACAATAGAAAAGATAAACGGCTTTGGTATTCTCCGGAAGTTATATACAGGGAATTGACGATTGGACAAAGATTTTTAAAGAAAATAGGAGTGTCGGTTCAGGTCAGAAGAAAGATTTTAATAGACCGGTATGCAAGGTATTTGCCATTGTGTGTAACAAGGTATAAAGAATTGATCGCGGATCCGGTAAATACAGCTCATTATGATTTTTATCCGAAGCAGGATTTTATTTATGTATTTATGCAGTCCATACTGAGAGGTCTGAAGTTGTGGCGTAATACAAAAAAATTGTGTTTTGATGATAGACAGACAGGTGCGGTTATTGATCAGATAACAAGACGCGAATACGGAAAACTGTTTCGAACTACCCGTATGCATTTTATACCTTTTGAGAGGGAAGTGTCCAAGGAACGTAAAAAGAGAGAGGTTGAAATTAAAAAAAGGGAAGCGGTTCTGGATACTTATGAAAGATGGATCGATAAATTAATTTTAAGAAAGAATGTGGCAATGCTTTTGGTGGAAAACGGTTATTGTAAAGTTGCTATATATGGCCTGGGAAGAATCGGAAAGCATTTATTGGCAGAATTTAAGTGTACTGCCATAGAGGTAGTTTATATAATTGATCAGGATGTAAGCAGACGTACAGACTATTTTGGAGGAATTCCCTGTTTCAGTATTGATAGTAAATTACCCTATGCGGATATGGTGATTGTAACAGTGTCAGGTGAAGCAGAAAAAATAAAGGCAGAACTGAATAGGAGAGTATCGTACCGCGTAGAGTCTATGAATGATATTTTGTTTGTGCTCTGATTAAAAATGTGACATAGAAAGGTGGAGAGTGATAATGGCATTATATACAACTGCATTGATTAAGATATTACAGACTATCTGTAAGCCTGATACACGAAAACAATCGTTATGTATGATTGGAAGACAGGATATATTGATTCAATGGGATACATTTATGGAAACAATTGGTTTAATGGATTTGCCATATGATAGAACAATATACGATAAGATAAAAAACATATATCCGATTGATTCTTATTTGTTTTTTCAAATGTTTGGCTTTGATGAAGTTCATGCTATTGATTATTCGGAGATTGATGGAGCGGATATTATATTCAACTTAAATGCTGATTTGCCGGATGAATTGAAAAATAAATTTGATTGTGTTATAGATGGTGGAACGCTGGAACATGTTTTTGATGTGGCCAAAGCAATAAAAAATATATCAGAAATGCTTTGCGTAGGAGGGACGGTGATTCACCTTTTGGCATTGGGAGGTTATGTGGATCATGGTTTCTATAGCTTTTCACCGACATTTTTTACGGATTTTTATAACTTAAATGAATTTTGTATTCACCATCTTTTTATGGAATTTATGTACGGAGAGGATAATTCTGACAAAGCTGGGGATTATGGAGCCCTGAAGGCATTCTATTCTCAGGACTGTCGGTTGTTTATGTCAGATGGAATGGACTGGAGACATAGGGAGTTAAACAATTATATTAAAGCAATGAGCGGGGTGGAGAGAATAGGGCATATTTACTTGTGGTGTATTGCTCATAAAAAAATGGAAAAGTGTTCAGAGTATCCAATACAAAGATTTTATCAACAGATGGAAGCAGAAAGGGAAAATATCTCTTAAAAAGTAGTGGGGAAATAAAAAGCAGAGATGCATATAGCAGGAGAAAAAATGTTAAAAGTTTCTGTAATTATACCTATTTACAATGTGAAAAAATATATAGTGGAATGTCTGGAGAGTCTGATGCAGCAGTCTTTACAGGAGTGTGAATTTATTTGTGTGGATGACGGATCACCGGACGATTCCTACAGAATTGTGGAAGCCTATGAGAAAAGGGATGGGAGATTCCGGCTGATACGGCAGGAGAATAAAGGACTTGCCGAGGCGAGAAATGTTGGGATAAGAGAGGCGAAGGGGAGATATATTGCCTTTTTGGATGCCGATGACTGTTTCCGGGAACAAGAGGCTTTAAAGGAATTATATAATGTGGCAGAGGAGAAAAAGACTGATTTTGTAACCTTTGACGCCGAATGCTTTTATGAGTCGGATCTTCTGTCTAAAACAGATAACAGGGATAGTTATTATAACCGGAAGAGAGAATATGGGCTTTGTACATCAGGCAGAAGATTATTTTGCGAATTGATGGAGAATGATGATTTCTGCGATGGTGCATGGGTGATATTTTTTAAGCGCGACTGGATGATGGTAAATCACTTATGGTTTACAGTGGGATTGTATCCGGAGGATTGTATTTGGAGCTTTCAATGTTATATGCGGGCAGGAAAAGTGATACATATTCAAAAAAAGTACTATAAATATCGGATACGAAGTAATTCTCTTACCACAGAGAAAGTTTCTTTTGATGTAATTTATGGAAGGATTTATACAGTCAGGGAAATAATCAGGTTTGTCCTGACAAATTCATTATCGGAGCGGGAAGAAAATGCAATCTGTAAATTCGTGGATATCATCTTATGGCATATAAAGGACAAATTCTTAAAGCTTGAAATAAGCGAGGCTTACCGGCTTAGGGAACTTTCGCCTTTGGACAGGCTTTTGGCCGGCTATATGAATTACCCGGTACCTGATGATTTAAAATTTAATTTTTTAGTCTATATGAGAGGATTCAAAAGCATACTTGAGGAGGCGTCAGGACTTATTATATATGGCGCGGGAAAGATGGGAAGGCTGGTTCATCAATATATAAAAAAAGAAAAGCTTTCCGGGCTGTTTTTAGGCTTTGCTGTATCGGAAGCTCCTTTTGGGGAAGTAGGGAAAGAAGACAGTATGCCATGCAGTATTTATAATGAAAGCTGGCCGAAGGATGCTTTGGCAGTAGTGGCTGTTTTTTCGGAAGAATCCCGGGAGAAAATGACTATCATGGCAAAAGAGGCAGGATTTACCAGAATATTGCCGGTAGATACCTATATGCTCCGGATTCTGGAGGAGTATTATGATTAAAGTTTCTGTAATCATACCTATTTATAATGTAAAAAAATATCTGGGGGAATGTCTGGAAAGTCTGATACAGCAGTCTTTGCATGAATGCGAATTCATCTGCGTAGATGACGGTTCACAGGATGATTCCTACAAGATTGTGGAAGCGTATGCCAGGAGGGATAAGCGATTCAGACTGATGCGGCAGGAGAATAAAGGCCAGGCAGAAGCGAGAAATGTGGGGATTCGGGACTCAAAAGGAAAATATCTTGCTTTTTTGGATTCCGATGATTTTTTTAATCATAAAGATGCATTGCTGAAATTATATCAAAAGTCGGAACAGTGCGGGCTGGAAATCTTAAGCTTTGAAACGGAACTTTTGTATGAAGCGTTTATGAAGGAAAAGGAAGATAAAGATTTCTATTATTATAAAAAAAACAAGTATGAAGGCATTAAAACAGGAAAAGAGTTGTTTGTGTCAATGCTGTCGAACAATGAATTTTGTGATTCGGCCTGTCTGCTATTTATCAGGCGCCAATGGCTTTTGGAACAGAAAATATTGTTTTATCCAGGGATTTATTATGAGGATGCTTTGTTCTGTATGCAGTGTTTTTTGCATACCGGGAGAATGATGCATCTGTCTGAAAGACTATATACCTATCGGATCAGAGAAAAATCAACTATGACAGCCCGGATACGATGGAAGAATGTATACAGCAGGGTCGTCGTGTACCGGGAAATTTTGCGCATGGGCTACCTTCCTGAAAATGCAGAGCCCAAATTACAGAAAGCGCTGATGTATTATCTTTCTTTGGTCGCGTCCCAGGCAAAATATCTGGATGAATTCCGGGTGGACGAGCAGCCAGACGGGGAACTTTCGCCTTTGGACAAGGTGCTGCTGCAATCCATGGAGATTGGACGGTACCGGATTACTGTAAACGAAAGGATCATCCTGAATGGTCTGGAAAAGACAGTATCGGACAGTGAAGGCGTGATTCTTTATGGAGCCGGGGATGCAGGCAGACTGTTTTACCGCTTTTTGAGGGAAAGGGATCTTGAAAAGAAGGTACTATGTTATGCAGTCACCCATAAACCAACAGAGAATGTCAGTCTGGATGGCGTAAGAGTGCTGCCCATAGAGGAAGCGATAAAAAAGCCGGGATTAGTTTTTTTATCCGTAGTGGGGTATGAAGCAAAACAGGAGATGGAAAGAACTCTCCATACGCTGGCAGTAGAACGGTTTGAAATATTTGACCCATATATATACCGGGCATTGCGTCATGAAATCCAGAGGATCGGGATTGCGGGAGGAAATGTAAGGTGAGAGATTATGGAACCATTAAAGTATCGGTAATCATTTATGTAAAAGATACGGTAGATTACATTGAACAATGTATCTCAGGCGTTAGAAACCAGACACTTCAGGAAATGGAAATCCTGGTCATTGACGGTGGAAGTACGGATGGGACAAAGGAAATCATAGGGAGAATGAAGGGGCAGGATGTCAGAATCCGTACATTTGACGCCGCTGCCAGTGTAGGGGCACAGCTTAATATAGGTTTGCAGGAAGCGAAGGGGGAGTATATCGGTATTTGTGAAGCAGATGATTATATTCCGCCAGATATGTATGAAAAGCAATACCGGATTGCAAAAGAACATAACCTTGATGTGATCAGGGCCGGTTATTATCAGGTCTGTAATGTAGGCGGCAGGGAATACAGATTTGAACATAAGGCGTGCTGGAACCAGGAGAAGACTGATCAGGTTGTTGGAAACGACGGATTTTTCTTTTTGCAGGAGACAGTAAACGGATTTTGGAGCGGTTTATATAAAAGAAAGTTCCTGATGGATCACAACATCAGAATGAATGAAACCAAAGGGGCGGCTCATCAGGATATCACATTTTCATTTTTAACGCAGATGTATGCAGAGAGAATCTGGTTTATGAAAGAAGCATTTTACTGCTATCGGATTGATAACTCAGAAGCTTCTGCGTATTCATTGCGGGGGATAGAATTACATATCGGCGAGTACGAAGCATTAAAGGAGCAGCTTGTATTAAGAGGGCTGTGGGAAAAATATAAAACGATATTCTTTAGCTGGGAACTTCTCAGTTACCGTTGGTTTTTAAAACGGCTTCCCGGCGAAATCAGGGAGAGGGAGATCGGGCGTGTCTATTGTTATCTCCAAAAGCAGATCAAAGAAAATGAGTATTATCTGCCGGATGTCATGAATACGGTGCAGGGACTTGCAGAGACGTTCCTTAAGGATGAAGCTGAGTTTTCGGATGCCGTTTTGCAAGGAATTGAAAACAGTGAAAAAATCTTTGCATATATTACATCATCTTTCCTGGAAGAGAACCGTATCCTTTTGTTCGGTATGGGGCAGATCGGAAAAATCCTGAAGTATTTTTTCGAATTGCATCAAAAAGAAATCGTGCTGCTGGATAATAATAGCAAACTCCAGGATACAGGATTTATGGGGCAGAGGGTATATCATCCGGCAGAAGCAGTGAGAAATTATCCTGATGAAAGGATTGTTATTGCCAGTGCGGTTCACAGCCGTGAGATGGAAAATCAGCTTCTCGGGCTAGGAGTACAGAGAACCCGGATATTAATCTGTGATGATGAAGAGTTTTTATTGAGGGAAATATTCGCAAAGGCGGTGGCACATGGAAAAGCGCAATACAGATAAAGTAAGTATTATTGTACCCGCATACAACGCGGAACAGTATCTGAAAAAATGTATCGACAGCCTGATATGGCAGACATATAAAAATATGGAACTTATCCTGGTGGATGACGGTTCGGAGGATGCGACGGGAGTAATCTGTGAAGAATACCGGCGGCGTTACCCGGAGCTGATTCAGATTATATATGGCAGACACTGCGGGGTTACGACAGCGAGGCTTTTGGGGGTGCGAAAAGCGGCAGGAGACTATATTGCTTTTGTGGACGCGGATGACTGGATCGAACGGGACTATATTGATTCCATGCTTTTTTATATGGAGGGGGCAGACATCGCTGCTGCAGGGATCCTGAGGGAACAGATGGACGAACGAGGAACTGTTTCCCGCGAATATAATGGAATTGCAGCCGGTGTTTATGTATCTGAGACTGAGAAAAGAAAGCTATATGAGAAAATGTTGTATTTCAGAAGCCCTTATCAGTTTGGAGTATTGCCATATCTGTGCAATAAGCTTTTTCGGAAAGCTTTATTGCAGCCATTTATGGAAAATGTAGATAAACGGATTTTTGACGGGGAGGACGCCGCAATTGTGTACCCGTATCTTTTGGCGGCCCAGAAGATCGTGCTTACCGATGAATGCAAATACCATTATAGAAATCATGGGGATTCCTCCTCGTTAAAGAATTCCAGGGAAGCGTACTGGAATACCTCATGTCTTTATCAGTCGCTGTATGCCTGCTTTCGTGAGCATCAGTATTGTGAGAATCTGATAGGACAGTTGGATTATTATATGCGCCGTCTTATCTGGAAAAAAGATCCCGCGGCATACCTGGATGTAAATTCTTTCCTTTTTCCTTTCGGTAAAGTTAAGGCGGGTGCCGGGATTATTCTTTATGGCATGGGAAAAATGGGTGCCGCTTTTTATCAGCAGCTCTATCAAAGCCACTATTGCAGGCTGGTTGCCTGGGCCGATCGGAATCCGGAGCTCCTTGAAGAGAAAGAGATAATGGCTGCACGGATTTTTCCATATGAAATTATAGAATATCAGTTTGATTATATTGTTATTGCGATTCACAATGACAGGATTGCAGTAAAGGTTGCGAAGGAACTGGCCGGAATGGGGGTTGCAGAGAAAAAAATCATCATGGCATAGGCTGCAAGGCTGACGAAATGACAGAAGGCGTTTGGCGGAAAGGGGAAGATTTGATCTACTGGAATACATTAGTTGAAAAATTACTTCATACGGACGAGGTAATAATATATGGGGCGGGGCTAATGGGGAACACAGTGAAAAGATGCCTTGAGGATGCACCATATCATGTGAAAATCCGGGCATTTGTAGTATTTTCCATGAAAAATAATCCGGAAAACATTGATGGAATTCCGGTTATGGATCTGGTACATGCGGCAGCTTACCGTAATAGGCTGGTTTTGGTCGCACTGCATGAAAGAAATATGCAGGAGGCGCTAAAACAGCTGGAAGAAGCAGGATTTCGTAACTGTATCCCCCTTTCCTTTGACAGCAATGAATGGAGTGATATCAGAGGAAACTGGTTTTCCTATATGAGCGGTATATATGGGGAAAATTATTTGGATCTGAATGATGCGCTGGGGCAGAAACTGCACGTCTATGTGGCCCGGAGTACGTCAGACCAGATATTAAAAGAAGAACCGCAGATGCGGAGTTTTGAGATACCGATTCAGGTTGGGGCGGCTTTGGCAGACAGGCAGATTGCAGCCGTTTTAGATGACGAAGGAGAGAATATATCGGAAAAGAATAAAAAATACTGTGAATTAACAGCTCTTTATTGGATATGGAAGCATGAAAAGACACAATATTTAGGACTGAGTCATTACCGGAGAAGATTCGCAATCACGGAACAGATGGCTGAGAAACTTCCGGAATCCGATATTGACGTTGTAACGACAGTACCGGTTTTAAATATAAACGGCGTAAAACAGCAATATTGCAGTGACCATATTGAAAGAGACTGGGATATCTGTATGAAAGCGGTTCGGGAGTTATCTCCGCACTATGCGGCTGCAGCAGATCAAATACAGAGAGGAACTTACTATTATGCCTACAATATGTTGATTGCCCGCCGGGAAATACTGGACCAGTACTGTGAATGGCTGTTTCCTATTTTATTTCAGTGTGAAAAGAAAATCGGAGAGAGAAAAGAAGCCTACCAGGGAAGATATATTGGATTTTTGGCAGAACGGCTGATGACAATATTTTTGGAACATCACAGAAAAGAGTTTAAGCAGGCCATTGCCCGGAAAAATTTTTTTGATAGCAGATAGCGAATCATAACGAGGTGAAAAGCATGGACTTGATTATATATGGTGCACAGGCGATTGCCCTTAGCGCGTATGAGGCAATACATAATTTATATCCGGCCCGGAAGATCCGTTGCTTTTTAGTGACGGAAAGAGGGGAAAATGAGGAAGTCCTGGCGGGGCTTCCTGTTTTGGAATTGGCCGCATTTTCTGGAGATTTATCAGAGGCTGAGAAAGGAAAGACGGAGGTTTTGATTGCAACTCCGGAAAATAAGATGCCCGAGATTGAGAGGATGCTGGATGAATGTGGCTTTTTTTGTCATGTGCGTCTTACGTCTCTCAGGTGGGCGGAGCTGATAGGTTTCCATTGCGCACGCAGCAGGGAGTACCTGCCGTTGAAAGCGCTTCCGGTTGGTTATCACAGGGCAAATATACATATATTCATGGCTAAATTTTATAAAGACAGACCGTTGAGTGAGAAGTTTGATCTGCCAAAGTGGGTAATGCCTATACAGGTAGGAGCAGCATTGTGTAAAGAACGTGTCGCGGATATACTGGACTGTGACGGGGAAAATATTTCTTTCAAGAACGGCAATTATTCTGAACTCACAGCGCTTTACTGGATGTGGAAAAACAGGCTGAGTAAGCCCTCGGCAGACGAGGGACATGAATATTACGGTATGGCGCATTACCGGCGGATATTGGAGCTTACAGAGGATGATGTATTAAGGCTGGTGGATAACGAGGTGGATGTTGTGCTGCCTTACCCCATGTCTTATGAGCCGGATATGGGGGCGCACCATAGAAGATACCTGAAGCAGGAAGACTGGGAAGCGGTTCAAAGAGCAGTTTTAGAAAACAATCCGGAATATTCGGAGATATTTCCAGATATACTGGGACAAAAGTGTTTTTATAATTATAATATCATTTTGGCAAGAAAAGAAGTGCTTTGGGAATACTGCAGCTGGCTGTTCCCGATCCTGGAGCGTGTGGAGCAGATTAGTATTCCAAAGGGGACAGAGCGGGCAGACAGATATATAGGGTACGTTGCGGAGACACTGGAAACCCTGTATTTTATGTTTCATAAGGACAGGCTGAATATCCTGCATACAGGGTGCAGATTTATAAATTAAGTCTGTGATTAACAATTGCAGGAGCCAGACCGACTATTCTTGAGTTTCCGCAAACTGTAAATGGAAAATGAGTATAGTCTCTCAAAGCACCAATCTGCCAGATCTTTGAAATGGTTAGAATGGCAGTTCTGTGATTAGAGGCACTTAAATAAGCCCCGCCGGAACCGGACTCTGGGAGACATATTCTTTTCTCTATTCAGACAGCCAGCTTAAGGCAGAGTTGACGGTATGCAGGACGTTTGGTCCTGAACCATAGCCTGACGCCTTGTTTCGCATACGAGGAGTGGTAGCTTAGTGAGTAAAGTAAATCAGGAATCAGCTGTTGCCTTTGCAGAGGTCTCACGCTCTGTGAAATTTTCCGGTCCACAGCATTCATCTCCGGCTTTTGACGGGCGATTTATGGTCTATTGCCAGGGGCTGAAACTGTTCATTCCGGAAGAGTTCCAGACAGAGTCCCTGCTAAAGGTACTCCGGGTGATGAAGCAATTATGATGAGGCGACTGGCAGAAGATGCCAGCCACATCTATTTGGCATGCGGATTATTCTCACGATATTTTTATCCTCCTCTTTTTGAGAAATAGCTCATTTGAGCCGTTTTCTGCGAAAAGATGAGGATAACTTTTTATCGCAATCCGCATTGTCGTGCAAATTCTGCCTCATCATCTGGCCATTGGGGTGTTTCATCCGTTGATAGTCTTCCTGTTTCCATTACATCTCGCATCATTTCAACGGAAGGGATGGCATATTGCTTATGACAAGCTTGTCATAAGATCTATTATGGAAAGCAAGTACTTATGGAAAGTGATGTCCTTAAGTCTGCATAGTTAACGTTTTTTCTGTAGCTTTTCTTTACATAATAACCGATACTTTCTGATGTAACTGACAATACGTCATAATCAGAAAGGAGACGGTTTGTTATGCTAAGACAAATCAAAGTCGCGGATCTTTGCAATGAGTTGGAAGAAAAATTGGTTGATCTTCAGTATTCCGAAGACTCAATGCGGAAATATCGCAAGGTATTCCAGGAATTTAAGGAATACGCAGGTAATTATGATTATTCACAGTCAAAAGGAACGGATTTCCTTCTTTGGAAATTCAAGCAGCTCGGGGGCTTCGTCACATCCGGAGAGCATTCCAAAAATGAAATGTATTACTTCCGTGCAATTCGATCTCTGGCTGAATACTTCAACTTCGGCACACTTTTTCGGCGACATGATTACCATGGTGAAATCGTTTGGCCGATTCCCTTTAAGGAGGTGACGGAAGGGTTTCTAAAGTATGAAGTGGAATACGGCTGCTCCCATTATCAGTACAGGCGTTGCCGGGATATTATCAAAGACTTGATACTGTTTTTGGATTCTGCGGAAATCTATGATCTCAATGGTATTACTCCCGCCTTGATGTCACGTTTTACTGAAACAATGGTTGGACTCGCTCCGGTAACAATTGCGGAAAGGCTGTCTGCTCTCAGGCAATACTTCAAGTATGCATTTTTACATGAGTATGTAAACAAACCGATAGAAGTGTTTTTGCCGCATCCACCACAGAGGCTGCGCACAAAGTTGCCCACTGTATGGAATGAAGAACAGATTGAGCGCCTGATCAACAGCGTTGACATCACCACACCAATTGGGAAAAGGGATTACGCCATTATTCTTTTAGGGGCAAGGCTTGGACTTCGCATCGGAGATATTCTTTCCCTCACGTTGAATGACATTGACTGGGATAAAAAGCTTATCACGATCATCCAGAGTAAAACCCGGGAGCCTCTTTCACTTCCGCTTCCAGATGATGCCGGATGGGCGATCATTGATTATCTGAAAAATGGAAGACCGGTTACGGACTATCCAAATATTTTCCACCTGTACGGTTGATATATCGTTTAAAGGATGGAAGTTGTGGGATGATCTTCCCAATAGCTGTTTATAGAAAG
>ERZ808044.421-NODE-421-length-47599-cov-12.153508_pt1 | contig 47599 bp, 47 predicted proteins | sample MGYA00380195_ERZ808044 | MGnify/ENA primary metagenome ERZ808044 (study PRJEB31490, sample SAMN06133423) | mouse gut metagenome | isolation source: Z7_2 | host: mice | place: China: Chengdu | collected 2015-05 ...
TTGGCTATATCCTTCCCACTGCTAGGGCGGATTAGGAACTTTCATCCATTAGTGACGTGCGCCGCCAGGCGCACCAAAAAATAGAAGCCTTTTACCAAGGCTTCTATTTTTATCTTTCCTCCCCCTCCGATACCTTTTGTCAAACTCCTTTATTTTTCAATATTCCGGATCAGGTTAATCATCTCAATGGCTCCGGTAGCACACTCAAACCCCTTATTTCCCGCCTTACTTCCGGCACGCTCAATCGCCTGCTCAATATTATCGGTGGTAAGCACCCCAAACATCACCGGAACTCCTGTCTCAAGGGAAACAGACGCAATCCCCTTAGATACCTCACTGCAGACATAATCATAATGGCTGGTAGCGCCCCGAATCACTGCCCCAAGACAGATAACCGCATCATATTTGCCGCTCTTTGCCATTTTAGAGGCAATCAGAGGGATTTCAAATGCCCCCGGCACCCATGCCACGTCTACATTCTCTTCCGGCACATCGTGACGCTTCAAACCATCCATAGCGCCGCCTAACAGGCGCGAGGTGATAAAATCATTAAACCTCGCTGTTACGATTCCTATTTTAATCTCTTTTGCCACTAAATTTCCTTCTAAAATATTCATGTTTTCCTCCGTTTCATCTTCTGATACAACAAAAAATATACAGCTTATTCTGCCTCCTGATAGTCAAGGATATGCCCCATGCGCTTCTGCTTGGTTCTAAGATAGAATAAATCGTGGGGCGTCGCCTCCACCTGGATAGGAACCCGCTCCTTAATCTCCATGCCAAAGCCGGAAAGCTGGTAAACCTTATCCGGGTTATTCGTTAAAAGACGGAGGGTTTTTACCCCTAAGTCCTGTAAAATCTGTGCTCCAATATAGTACTCCCTCTCGTCTCCGGCAAAGCCCAGCGCCAGATTGGCGTCTAAGGTATCCATTCCCTCGTCCTGCAGAGCATAGGCGCGCAGCTTATTTAAAAGTCCGATACCACGCCCCTCCTGACGCATATAGAGCAAAATTCCTCTGCCTTCTTTCTCAATCTGCGTCATGGCTGTGGCAAGCTGTTGCCCGCAGTCACAGCGGCAGGAACCAAAGGCATCTCCGGTAAGGCATTCGGAATGTACCCGGCAGAGGATATTCTCCCCGTCCCCAATATTGCCTTTCACCAGCGCCACATGATGTTCCCCGTTTAACAGGTTGCGGTAGCCGTAAGCCCGGAACTCCCCGTATTTGGTGGGAAGTCTGGTCACTGCCACCTGCTCCACCAGTTTTTCTTTTTTCTTGCGGTAATCCTTTAAGGCTTCGATGGTGATAAATTTTAAATCCCACTGCTGTGCCAGCTCCTTTAATTCCTCAGAGCGCATCATGGTGCCATCCTCCCGCATAATCTCACAGCAAAGCCCGCATTCCTTTAAGCCCGCCAGACGCATCAAATCCACGGTTGCCTCCGTATGCCCTTCCCGCTCCAACACGCCGTTTTTCTTTGCCAGCAGCGGAAACATATGCCCCGGCCGGCGGAAATCCTCCGGCTTCGCCTCCTCGCTGACACAGCGCCTTGCTGTCATTCCCCGCTCCTTTGCGGAAATTCCCGTGGTGGTTTCCACATAATCAATAGACACGGTAAATGCGGTTTCATGGTTATCCGTATTTTTTCCCACCATCTGGGGCAGCTGCAGTCTGCTGCACAAGTCCTCCGACATGGGCATACAGATAAGCCCTTTCCCGTATTTTGCCATAAAATTGACATTCTCGGTGGTGGCATATTCCGCCGCACAGATAAAATCGCCCTCGTTTTCCCGCTCTTCGTCATCGGTCACCAGAATGATTTTTCCCTGCTTCAAATCCTCCAACGCTTCTTCCACTGTACTAAACTGAAACATCTTACTCCCTCCTTAAAATCCATGCTGATATAAAAATTCCTTTGTCAGACCTCCAACAGAGTTCTTTTTCCCACCTCCGGCATTTTCTTTTCCTCCGGCATTTTCCCTTCTGCCTGCGCTAAGAAAATGCTCCACATATTTTCCGATACAGTCATTTTCCAGATTGACCAAATCGCCTGGCTTTTTCCCCGGCAGCGTAGTATTCGCCGTAGTGTGGGGTATCACCGATACACAGAAGCTGTGCTCCTGCACCGACGCCACCGTCAGGCTGATACCGTCTATGGCAATTGAGCCTTTTTCTATGATGTAGCGCATCAGCTTATCCTCCGCTCCAATGGTATACCATGTGGCAATTTCATCTTTCTGTATCTTTTCTATGGTTCCTGTTCCGTCAATATGCCCGCTTACGATATGTCCGCCAAACCTGCCTCCCGCCATCATGGCACGCTCTAAATTAACCGTGCTTCCGTTTCTGACGTTTCTCATGGCGGAGCGGCGCATGGTTTCGTGCATAATATCCGCAGTAAAGCTGCGGGCTGTGTAGGAAGTAACGGTTAAGCAAATCCCGTTGACTGCAATGCTGTCCCCTGTTTTCACATCTGACAAAACCTGTTCCGCCTTGATTTCTATTAACGCAGAATTCGCTTTCCTGTGAATCGCAATCACGGTTCCCACCTCTTCTATCATTCCTGTAAACAAATTTTCCCCTCCTTTCCATGCTTAGGAACTGTCTATCTTTTTTCTGACTGCTATAATCAGGCAGTTTTTACTTTCGGCAGGTTCCCACCAGCAAAATATCCTCCCCCAGCTGCTCTAACCGGATATCCTCCAACTGAAACGCCTCGGCAGGCGTATCTATTCCCTGCCCCATCACCGGGGTTTTTGCCTCCGCCCCGCCGAAGATCTTCGGGGCGATATAGGCGTGTACTTCATGGACAATGCCGCTTTGCAAGGCGCTGTCATTTAAGGTTCCGCCTCCCTCAAGGAGAATACTGTCAACTCCCCGGCTGCCTAACTCCCGCATTAACGCTTTCAAATCCATGTGCCCGTCTTTTTCCGGTAATTCTATAATTTCGCAGCCCGCTTCTTCATAGAGCTTCTTTTTCTCTGCTTCCTGTGCAAGACAGGCTAAGATTGTTTTCTGTTCCCCCGCCGTTTGCACCACCCGACTCTCGAAAGGCGTCCTAAGGGCACTGTCGCAGATAATACGGATGGGATTTTTCTTTCCCTGCAGGCTGCAGTGCAGTCTACAGTTTAAGGAAGGGTTATCGGTAAGCACCGTTCCCACCCCCACCATGATGCCCATCAGCTCATGTCTCAGGTTATGCACATGCATTCGGGCTTTTTCCCCGGTTATCCACCGGGATTTTCCGCTGGCCGTGGCTATCTTTCCGTCTAAGGTCATGGCGTATTTCATCACTACATAAGGAGTCTTGTTTTCTATATAGTGAAAGAAAATGCGGTTTTGTTTCCGGCATTCTTCCTCTAACACGCTCTCCGTCACCTCTATGCCGTGCTCCCGCAGCAGCGCAATGCCTTTTCCGCCTACCAGCGGATTGGTGTCCTTTGCCCCCACTACAACCCGTTTGATCCCCGCCTCGATAATGGCTTCGGTACAGGGAGGCGTTTTTCCATAATGACAGCAAGGCTCTAAGGTCACGTAGATGGTGGCTGTTTCCGGGTTTTCCCCCCGCTTTCTGCAATCCGCTAAAGCATTCCGCTCCGCATGGAGCTCCCCATATCTCTCATGAAAGCCCGCCCCTATGATTTTTCCTTCCTTCACAACAACGGCTCCCACCACCGGATTCGGATTCGTCCATCCCCTTCCCCGCTCTGCTAATTCTATTGCCATTCTCATATAGCGAATATCCTCTTCCATTGAATCCTCCTTCTGATGCAAAAAAGCCCTGAACTTCTCTTTCGTTCAGGGCTGCAGCACTTTTTGAAAATCAAGTAGGAAAGCTTCCTCTCCGCACCCGTGTGCAATCGAGTAGGGAAGAATTTTTTCCTACTCGCCGCGCCGGGTGCGGGCAGCTCTTGCTGCTTCCTTCCTCTCCGCACCCGTATGCAATCGAGTAGGGAAGAATTTTTTCCTACTCGCCGCGCCGGGTGCGGGCAGCTTTGCTGCTTCCTTCCTCTCCGCACCCGTGTGCATAAAAAAGCTCCGGAAAAAATATTCCAGAGCCAGTTATCTGCACCACAGGTATCATCCTGCTTTTCACAAATTGTATCTTCTTTCATCCAGACTGTACTGTCGGCTTCGGAGTCTCACCGAATCATGCCTTGCGGCTCGTGGGCTATACCACCGGTAGGGAATTGCACCCTGCCCTGAAGATTATAAAATTTTCTATACAAATAAATCATTTCTATGGACTTAAGTATAGCACGTTATTCTTTTCTGTCAAGCTTTTCATAGTTTTCTTCTAATTCTTTCGCAATAGGTGCAATCTGGGAAAGCATATTGTCCATATCTTCAAACATGGAACTCTTAGTAGTCCCTAACTCATTCGCCCGGGAAATGTGGTCAAATACTTTTTGCAGCTGATTCTCCGTCACATCAAAGGAGCGGTTTACTTCGGAAAGTTTCTGTTTTGAATCCTCTAAGGCCTCGGCAATCTTTCCCTGCACGGAACCTGCGCCCCCTGCCGCCTCGGTAATCTGGTCAAAAACCTCATAGGTATTTTCCACGTTTTCTATACTCTGACCAAGCGCCTCTTTTGACGTGGTAATACTGGCATTTAATTTCTCCGTATCCATCTCCACATCGTTAATGCTGATATCGACGGCACTGACTAAGGTTTTGATTTCATTGGCAAGGTTTTTTACCTCGTCCGCCACCACCGCAAAGCCTTTTCCCTGCTCTCCTGCCCTTGCCGCCTCGATAGACGCATTTAGCGCTAACATGTTGGTCTGGTTTGCGATGGAAATAATCTGGGACATACAGTCCTTAATTTTCTGCACGGACACCTGGAAATCGGAAAATGTACTCTCTATCTCCACAAAGTGCTCCTGCACCTGGCTAGAGCTGTCCTTTAAGCCTCCCACTTTTTCCTGCGCCTTCTCCACAGAATCTGCGATTTTCTGCTGTACACCTGCAAATTCGGAAGATATCTTCCCTACTGACGCAAACATATCATCAACGGAATCTAATTTTTCCTTCAACGACGCATTCTCTTCTAACACCTCGCGGAACGCCGTCTGTACCTCCTGCAGCTCATTTAATGAGCTTACCTCATTGACTGCTAGCTGCTTCTGATAATCTTTCAGACTGTCTGCCACATGGACAATCGGATGCAGGTCTAAAGGTTCCCTCTGCACAGTCTCCTCTGTGCTCTCATTCTTCCTTGAAAAAAACATAGCCTCTCCTCTTCTTTCGTCCAATAATTTTATTCAAATACCACACAAGACATGGTCTGATTTACAAACTGGCTGTTGCAGTGCTCCCCATAGCCAAAAAAGCCTGCATGGTTACCCAGCGAACCCATTGCTTTTAAATAGCTGTCTAACTGTTTTTCCTGCTGGAATAAAAGATACCGGAACAAACAGTTTACGGAAAACACACCGGAAATCCGGCTAAAGTCTGCCCGAATCCTCTCCACGGTATTCCCCACAATCTCGTTATAATCCTGAAGTTCTAACAGCGTCAGCACATCGGAATCATTGACTTGTCTGTAGCAGGCAAGAGAATTTCCCACTACCTCTTTAATAGCAATAATACATATATCCTGTCCGTTCATCTTACCAAGAGGATTTTTAAAAGTCTGGGTTCCGATATCTGCCTCGCTGATATGTAATGTATCCTGATATACCTGCTTTGCCGGTCTGCCGTTCAACTCACCGATGATATATTTCGAGCGGTCTGTCTTAGAAGCAATAAAACGGATATCCGGCATGGGTTGGTAAAGATTTTCTTTATAAACCTTAACCCTGCCTCCCGCATTTTTCACCAGCGCATATACCGCCGCATCCTGGTATACCTTTCCGTTTGCCGATACCATACCTGCGTCCCCGGTACCTCCCATCAGGGAAATTCTCTGTTTCCCCAGCACGCTGTAAAACGTTGTCAGCACACAGGCATCATTTCCGGTACAGAAATCAATGCATACCGTATCCTTTTCCGCCGCACTGATTTTTCGCAAATCCTGCTCTAAACGTGAAATATATTTTACCGGCATCGTGGTTACTTCTTCCATCACATTCACCACCGCTGTCACACCCTCGGTAAAGGCAGCCACGCCCACACCTTTTTCCACTACAGTCGTATCGTAGCTCATTCCTATGCAGCCGATGCTGGGTACCCCCGGATATAAGGCTTCAAGCTCTGCTACATGTTCCGCAAACTGCTTCTGGTTGGACATTAACAAAATCAACTTTGGGTTGTTAAGCCCTTTTACCGCTTCTTTTAATACGCCGCCCTGGCTCATTCCATAAAATTGTTTCACCCTTTATCTCCTTTACATTTTCTGTATTTCCCCATAGCTCTTCTGTTTCACAGGCTTCTCTCTGCCATCTATTATACTGTTTTTTGTCGATTTTTACAATTTTTTTCTATAAATATTACTTTTTATTACCCATCTGTACATAAGATTTATCTACTTTCAGTACTACATTATGGTTATTTCCCAGCTTTCTCTTGACCTCCCGTTCAATCATGGTCGTTAATTCCTCGTCGCTGATATAAAATTTATAAGGGACAAGCACATCAAAAATCAGGTTTGTATGAGTGGGTCCTGTCACCACCCGGAAATCGTGGATATTAATGATTTCATCAATCCCCCTGATAATGGAAAACACCGCCGCCTTCTTCTCACTGATGTGCTCGTCAGAGGTCACCACAGGGTCCATATGTATGGTAGCATCACAGCCTAATTTTGCCCGCAGCTCATTTTCAATATTATCAATGATATCGTGAACCTCTAAGATATCTCCCTCTGCCGGAACCTCCGCATGCAAAGATATCATCTGGCGTCCCGGACCGTAATCGTGGACAATCAAGTCATGAATGCCGCAGACTTCCTCATGCGCCATCACAATCTGATTAATCTGCTCCACAAATTCTTCCTCCGGCGGCTGCCCCAGCAGGGGATTTAACGTCTCTTTCGCCGCATTGATTCCCGCATAGAAAATGAAAATTCCCACCAGCGCGCCGCAGTAGCCGTCAATGTAAAGCCCGGTAAAATGCCCCACCAGTGTGGCTGCCAGTACCACTGCAGTGGCACAGGTATCGCTTAAACTGTCCATGGCAGTGGCCCGCATTGCCGCGGAATCAATTTTTTTCCCAATGCTGTTGTTATAATAATACATGTATATTTTCACAAGAATGGATACCACCAGTATCACTACAATCAACGTGGAAAACTCCGTCTCCTCCGGATGAATAATTTTGCTGACAGAATCCCGCACCAGCTCGTATGCCATCAATAAAATCGCCGCCGCCACCACAAGGCCGGAAACATATTCGATACGCCCATGCCCGAAGGGATGCTCCGGATCCGGCTTTGCCCCCGCCAGCTTAAACCCAATCAGCGTCACAAAGGAAGAACCTGCATCTGACAGGTTGTTGATGGCATCCGCCGTAATGGCAATAGAATTGCTGATAGTTCCCGCCATAAATTTTCCCGCAAAAAGAAAAATGTTTAAAATAATACCCGTGATACCGCAAAGCATACCGTATTCCTGCCGGATTTTATTTTTGTCCTGCTTCTCCCGGATAAAAAATTTTGAAAGAAATGTAATCATAATCTCACCCCTATTTTATTTTTCCAAAATCCTGTATTGGCCAGTAAATCACTTCTCCCTTGCCCAGAATCTTATCTTTATATACATATGTATTCTCCCAATAACGGGCATCCCAGGAATCATTCCGGTTGTCCCCCATCACCAGATAGGCGTCCTCCGGTATCTCAAAATGATACGGACCCGTCGCCACCGTCCACTCCTCTTTCAGATAGGTTTCCTCTAAAGGCGTGTGGGAACCATCTATATAGATTTTTCCGTCCTCTATGTCCACCACTTCCCCGGGAAGCCCGATAACACGTTTGACATAGAGTTCCTCTTCGTCGTCCGGATAATGGAATATGACCACATCTCCCCGCTCCGGCGAATCATTTTTGTACGCAAGGCGGTTTCCAATCAGCCTGTCTCCCGGCATGATAGTGTTTTCCATGGATCCTGTGGGCACATCTGCATTGATAATGAGATAATTTTTGATAAGAAATGCCGCACCGATTGCCAGTGCGAAAGTGAGTATCCAGCTTAAGATTTCTTTGGTATTGCTGCTTAACTTTTCCATCTGTTGTCCCCGATTTCTGTTAGATTATGTTTAGCTTTTATTTTACCATAGGGGGAGGAAAATAGGAACTACTTATTTTCTGCAAAGCTTCCTTCGGGCAGTTCTTCACACATTTTTCTTCATGTTGCCCGCATACGCCAGAAAAAGTCCCGCCACAAATACCAGCGCCAGCACAAAACCGCTGCAAGCCCTACTCTCCGGGTCTCACAGCGGTTTTGATTCATTTTAAAATGAAGAATATTTACTTTTCTTCCAAACTACGCAAATGTGCTTACTCCGCAAACAGCGGTGTAGAATAATATCTGTCCCCGCTGTCCGGCAGCAGAGCCACGATGGTTTTCCCTTTATTTTCCGGGCGTTTTGCCAGTTCGATGGCTGCAAAGAGTGCCGCCCCGGAGGAAATTCCCACAAGAATGCCCTCTGCCTTCGCCAGTTCCTTTCCGGTTACAAAGGAATCCTCGTTAGATACCGGAAATACCTCGTCATAAACTCCGGTATTTAATACCTCCGGCACAAATCCGGCGCCGATGCCCTGGATTTTATGGGACCCGGCAGTTCCCTTTGAGAGAACCGGAGAGCTTTCCGGCTCTACCGCAACCACCCGGACTGCGGAATTTTTTGATTTTAAGTATTCGCCGGTTCCGGTGACGGTTCCGCCGGTGCCTACGCCTGCCACAAAAATGTCCACCTTTCCGTCGGTATCCTCCCAGATTTCCGGTCCTGTGGTTTCCCTGTGGGCCTGTGCATTGGCAGGGTTTGTAAATTGGGAAGGAATAAAGCCGCCGGGAATCTCCTGTGCTAACTCCTCCGCTTTGGCAATGGCTCCCTTCATGCCTTTAGCGCCCTCTGTCAGAACGATTTCTGCGCCGTACGCCTTTAAAATATTACGGCGCTCCACGCTCATGGTTTCCGGCATGGTTAAGATGGCACGGTAGCCCTTGGCTGCTGCGATGGCAGCAAGACCGATGCCCGTATTTCCGGAAGTAGGCTCAATGATAACGGAACCTTCCTTTAACAGGCCCTTTTCCTCTGCATCTTTAATCATGTAATAAGCGGCACGGTCCTTCACACTTCCCGATGGGTTAAAATACTCTAATTTTACCAAAACCTTCGCCTCTAAGCCCTTCGTCTTCTCTAAATTTGTCACCTCCAGCAAAGGGGTTTTTCCGATTAATTCTGTTGCACTCTGATAAATGTTTGCCATTGCCTGATTCTCCTTTTCACTCTTATATTTTCTGTTATCCTGCCCTGTGGGCGGAATAAGTTCTTCTGTTTATCAGTATTCTTCTTCCTCCTCTTTTTCACTGATATCATTCACCGGTTTCTCCAAACCTTCAATGACAATATGGTTTTTCTCCGCATAGTCCCAGAGGGCTGCATGAATTGCCTCCTCCGCCAAAAGGGAGCAGTGCACCTTTACCGGGGGAAGTCCGTCTAACGCCTCCATCACCGCTTTGTTGGTAACCGTCAGCGCTTCCTGTACGGTTTTTCCCTTCACCAGTTCCGTTGCCATACTGCTGGTTGCCACTGCCGCGCCGCAGCCAAAGGTCTTAAACTTTACATCCTGAATAACTCCGTCTTTATCTATGTCAAGGTACATTCTCATGATATCGCCGCATTTTGCATTTCCCACGGTGCCGATACCGCTGGCATTCTCAATTTCGCCCACATTCCTTGGATTGTTGAAGTGGTCCATTACTTTTTCTGTGTACATCCTTCTCTCCTTTTCTGTCTTACTGTCTTTCCTGTTTTCCAAGAAACCTTTTCCGACCAAACTTTTGTTTCTTTGCAAAAGCTTTGTTTTCTAAGCGGATTTCTGTTTTCTCACAAAATCCTCGTACAATGGAGACATTCCCCGCAGGCGCTCTATTATCTTTTTCAGTTCCTCCACCGTATAATCAATTTCTTCCAATGTATTTTTCTCCGACAGGGTCAGCCGCAGAGAGCCATGAGCAATCTCATGGGGCAGCCCGATGGCAAGCAATACGTGAGAGGGATCTAAAGAGCCTGAGGTACAGGCAGAACCGCTGGAACCGCAGATACCTGCCTGATCTAGTAAAATTAGCAGGGACTCTCCCTCCACAAACCGGAAACAGAAACTAACGTTATTGGGAAGCCGGTCTGTCCTGTCACCGTTTAACCTAGTGTAGGGGATTTCCTCTAGCACCCGCTCAATCAGGTGTTCCCTTAATTCTATCTCCCGGCGGTTTCTCTCTGACATGGTATCCTTCGCCAGCTCCGCCGCTTTTCCCATTCCCACAATCCCCGGTACATTATGGGTTCCGGCACGCCGTTTCCGCTCCTGCGCCCCGCCGTGGATAAAGGAAAGTATCTTTACCCCCTTGCGGATATACATAACTCCGACGCCTTTCGGTCCGTTCATCTTATGCCCGCTGGCGCTTAACATGTCAATGTGCATTTCCTCTACATCCAGCGGAATGTGCCCGAAAGCCTGCACTGCATCCGTGTGGAACAAAACGCCGTGTTCATGGGCGATTTTCCCGATTTCCGCCACGGGCTGAATGGTTCCAATCTCGTTGTTTGCCGTCATAACGGAAATAAGAATGGTGTCGGGGCGGATGGCCGCCTCCAGCTCGTCTAACTTTATTTTTCCGTTCTCATCCACTTTTACATAAGTAATTTCATAACCCTGTTTCTCTAAATAGGCGCAGGTGTGGAGAATGGCATGGTGCTCAATCGTGCTGGTAATAATATGTTTTCCCTTTGAGGCGTATGCTTCTGCGGTGGCTTTTAATGCCCAGTTGTCCGACTCGCTGCCGCCTCCGGTAAAATAGATTTCCTCCGGTTTCCCATGGATTAGTTCTGCCATCGTTCTTCTGGCTTTATCTACTGCCCGTCTCCCTTCCTCTGCAAAGGTGTATATGGCAGAGGGATTCCCGTAATATTCTGTAAAATATGGAAGCATCGCCTCTAACACCTCAGGATACATCTGTGTCGTGGCTGCATTATCTAAATAAATGGTTTTGCTCATAACTACCCGTTCCTTTCCATCTATATCTTATCCAATTTGGAATCGTATCATACCTTTTATTTCCTAGTTGTTTGATATGATATATTGAATTATACTCTTTTAATTCCTATTGTCAAGATAGGAATTGTGGCTTTTACCGTTGTTTTTTGTGATTTATGGCAAATCCTGTGTTATCCCTGATAACGTATTCGTTCCACTAGGGATTCCTTTTTTATATTCCTGCTTAAACATAAGGATAATACCATCTGCAATACCATAAGCCCGCCTAACAGCAGCACCGTCTCCCACATCGGAAAATGATACACGCTAAGTCCCGCAAAGGCATGCAGCTTCCCGTAGCGGAACAGGCCATATCCCAGCGGAATGCCTGCTAACAGGGATACAGCTACCGTCCCAAGGGTAAAAATCGTTCCCTCTAACCAAAGACTTCTGCTTAACTGCCTGTTGGTCATTCCAATCGCCTGCAGCACCCCAAACTCCTGTTTTCTGGTGACAATGCTAGTAATCATAGTATTTGCCATATTCATAAAACTGATAAATGCAATCATAACGCAGAATGTATACACCGGCATTTTTAATGTTCTTGTGGAAAGACGTGCAATTTCCAGCTGGTTTTCGTAGCTGTCCCACTCCACATGCTCCAATTCTCCCAGCAGCGCCTCTAGCTTTGTCTTTAGACTTTCCCTGTCCTCTTCCCGGCAATCCACCCACAAATAGTCATTGACGTTTCCCGTGAGCCCCAGTTTTTCATAGGTATCCCTTGTTATTGCCATATCCCCATCCGGCAGATATAAAAAGGCGGCTGCCATTGGGAAATCACATTCTTTCTCCGCCACTCCGTCATAAAGAGAAAAATGATAGGTTTCACCCAAAGAAAATCCTTCGTCCTCCAAATAATTTCCCCAGCCAAAGCATACTGCATCCTGCCGGCTCATTTCATCATAGTCTAAGCCCCCGATTTCCTGATTTTTTACCTGCCACTCAAAATCCTCCCTGTCTAAAACAAGAATAGAATAAGTTTCTCCCGTCTCTTTTCCTGTAATATCAAGCCGTTTGGCATAGAGAATGCTCTGAGTTCTCACCTCCGCCACCTCCGGCAGTTTCCGTATCTTCGACAGCAGTTCTTCGCTAATCGGATTCCTTTCCAGGATATGGTTTAAATTATTTTCCGGATACGCCTCATCATTCATACTGTAATCCAGCTTTATCTGGAATTGTCCGTGCAGAACCTCATTACGTGCCATGTACACCTCGTCCATATTTCCTAACCAGTTTGCCAGTACTACAAACAAGACACAGGACAGTCCCATGGACAAAACCGTAGAAACCGTACGTCTCCTGCTGCCGGAAAGATTTGCCAGAGTCATGCCTGTAACGCCAAGCTCTTTTTTCCCTTTTCTAAGCCCGGCGTCCCTGCCTTCCTCCCGGTAACGCATTGCCTCCACAGGAGAAATCCCTGCCACCACCCGCATAGGCTTCTTTAATGCAAAAGAAACCGTTAAGAATGCCAACGCCGCAGCCAGAAAAAGAAGCGGAATGCATAACATGGAAACTCCGCCCTGCTTCACCGGCAGTCCGCTGTCTCCGAAATCCTTCATCAAATAATAGAGCACTCCCTTAGCGGTAAGCACTCCGGCAGCCAGACCGAAGGGAACTCCCACACACGCCAGCGCCATGCCCTCCCGAAAGACCACCTGTTTCATCTGTTTTTTGGTGGCACCCATGGCTTTCAGCTTTCCGTATTCCTGTATTTTCTGCACAATTCCCACCTGAAAAATATTATAAATGACAACCACAGAGAAAAGAATGACAATGGTACAGACTCCGGCGCATACCATAATAGTCTCTGTTCCCGGGTCTAACTCCCACATCAGGTACATCACGTTTTCACTGACCTTGTCCTCGTCAATGCCGCATTTTACCGCTAATTCCTTCATGATAATTTCCGCATTGTCATAGGTCAGCCCCACGCTGTCATCTAATCGGAACAGCACATTGTAACGCCTGTCGTCCTGGGCCACATGGTTTTCAAAATGCTCTTTTGAAGTATACGCTCCCATACTGTTTCTTTCTAACTCTGTGTCTTTTAACAGTCCGCAGATAACAAATTCCTCCGAAACATATACGGATTTCCTGTCGGTGCGGAAAGAAATCTCCACTCTGTCCCCAAGCTGTGGATTTTCTATGCCTAACTGCCGGAAAAAAGCAGGCTGCGCTGTAATTTCATTTCCCTTTTTCGGGTAATTTCCCTCCGTCAGACTTTTTTCCATGTGCGTCATATTCACTGCCCCGTCGTCCATCCAAAGAAAAGACAAACTCTTAGCACTGTCCACCTCTCCATAATTTGACAGTATTCCCAAATCCGTAAATTCACTCCGCCGCTGCATTTCCTCAATATTTTCCCTTGTTACTTTTATGTAACTTCCATAGTAATCGCCATACCATTCTGCTGCATTCCGTTTCTGTATGTCTATCAGTCCATAGCCCGCCAATGCAATGGCAGTCAGCAGTAATGTTGTGATACAAATGGAAATCATAATCAAAATACTTCTCGTTTTATCTTTTTTTATATTTGCCAGTGCAAGATTCGTAACTGTACTTCTCATCTCACTTCCCCTGCCTTTCCATCCTCTATCACAATCACCCTGTCTGCCAGCTGGGCGATGTCCTCGTCATGAGTAATCATCACCATGGTCTGCCCGTATTTTTCAGCAGACAGCTTCAACAGTCCGATTACCTCGTCACTGGTTTTGGAATCTAAGTTTCCCGTGGGTTCATCTGCAAAAATGATGTCCGGTCTTGAAGCTAACGCCCTCGCAATGGCAACCCGCTGCTGCTGCCCGCCGGAGAGGGTATTGGGGAGATTATGGATTTTCGTCTCCAGACCTAATGTTTTGATAATATCCCACACAAAATTTTCCTCCGGTTTTCTTCCGTCTAACCCAATGGGGAGCACAATATTTTCCCAGACATTGAGGGAAGAAACCAGGTTAAATGCCTGAAAAATAAAGCCCATCTTTCTTCTGCGGAACACTGCCAGGGCGTCCTCCTTCAAAGCAAAAATATCCTTCTCCCCCACATAGACCTTTCCGCTGGTAGGGTAATCCAGACCGCCCAGCATATGAAGCAGGGTGGATTTTCCGGAACCGGACTTTCCCACAATCGCCACGAATTCCCCCTGCTCAATGGAAATATTGTTGTCCTCCACTGCCCTCACTTCATTTTCCCCTGAGCCGTAATATTTACATAAATGTTCTGTCCTTAAAATCGTATTCATCTGTGTCCTCTCTTTCCTCACCCCGGTCCGTTTCCATACTGCCAGGTGATTTTCTTCTTATTCCTAATCCTAACCGTCCTGTCTTTCCGTTTCCTTTCAAAAGAAAGAGAGAAGTCTTACAATTTTGCAAGACTTCTCCTTCTATTAATAAGGTAACTGAAACACAAAACAGCTGCCTTCCCCCTTCTCATGATGGGGGGCTGCCACCGTCAGCGTACCGCCATGCCTGTTCACGATCTCCCTCGCCAGATACAGCCCCACACCGGAGCCTGCTGTCTCCTGTACTTCCTTTGCATTTCCCCGGTAAAACCGTTTAAATATCTGATTCCACTCTGATTTTGGGATCCCGATTCCCTCATCCTCTATTTCAATCCGCAGAAAAACTGCCATTTTTATCATGCGGAGGGTGATTTTCGAATCCGTTTTACTATATTTTACCGCATTTTCCAGTACATTTAGAAATGCTTCGCAAAGCCATTTCCCGTCCAAAGGCAGCCTTATCTGCCGCAATTCGTCCTCCGCTTCCAATACAACCTCTATCTTCTTTTCCTCCGTCTTCGGATAAATCCGGCTGACTGCCAGAAGAAGAACATCAAAGAGGTTCTTTTCTTCTTTTTTAATCTCTATCATACCGGTTTCCAGCCGGGAAACATTTACCAGAGCTGCCACCAGTTCCTCTAACCGCAAAATCTGAATGCTACAGCGCTCCAAAAATTCCTGCCGCTCCTCTTTCCCCAGATTATCTGACTGCAAAATTTCAAAGCTGGTCTTTAAGGCTGCCACCGGAGTCTTTAACTGATGGGAAATATCCGTCACCAAGCTCTTTGTCTCTTCTTTTTCCCTTTTTGATTGGTGGCGGAGCAACGTGAGGCTGTCATTTAAGGAAACCAACTCCATCAGGAGGCGCTCGAATTCCTCTCCCCGGGCTTTGTCCCCGGCTGTCGGGAACGGATTAGAAGCTGCTTTTAAAATATTTCCGGCACCGTCCTCCCGCAATTCAATTATCAGGTTTTCCAGTTCTAAAAATTCCGCATTTCTCCGGCGCTCTTCCCTTTTTCTTTCCCCCAAAAACAGAAAAAGAAAACCAAGATAAAGTACCCCGCAAACACCGGCTGTCCATTCATAGCTGTGAAGAAGGCTTTTTTTATAATGATTAGGAAATTCTTTCTCATATCCATAGGTTTTCAGCCTTTCTTCTGCATTTCCGGTGTCTGCCTGCGCCTGTCCCTTTAACAATTCCGTGACAGTCACAAAAAGCTCCTCCCCCGCCTGCTCCTGTTCTAATGCCACATACAGGATTTCCATTTTTTCCTGATAACTGCGCCATTCAAAATACATAAAAATTCCTGCTGCCGTAAGGGTCAGTATTAATCCCGCAACTGCCACCAACAGACTTGTTTTTCTCCTCATATAACAATTTCTCCTGTTGTCTAAAACCGGCTGCATTCCCTCGTCCAAAGATATCCCATACCCCGGATATTTTTGATATACTCCGGCTTTGCCGGGAAATCCTCCACCTTTTCCCGCAGGCGGCGGATATTTACGGCAACCGTATTTTCCTCCACAAAATCTCCTTCCGTGTCAAAAAGCTGTTCCAATATCTGATTTTTTGACAATATCTGCTTCGGGTGCTCTAAAAACAACAGTAACAGCTTCCATTCCGTCATGGTAAGCGAAATCTCCATTTCTCCCTTCCAGACCCGCATTTCATTCCGATTTACCCTGATATTCCCGGAACATAACATTACTTTTCCTGTCTTTTGATTCCGTTCAAAATAAGTCTGTACCTTCAATAACAGGACAGAAAGGGAAAACGGCTTTGCCACATAATCATCCGCTCCCACGCCATACCCCACTACAAAATCCGTCTCGCTGTCTAAGGCAGTCAGACAGAGAATATATATGCCCTTTCCACTCTCCCTGATTCTCTTAATGAAATCCAGCCCGCTGCCGTCCGGCAGATTCAAATCGCAAATAAGCAGCTCCGGCATCCGCTCCCTGAACACCTGCTCTGCCCCGGCTATGCTGTCGCAGGCATAAACGCAGTATCCTGCCTTTTCTAAGGTGAAAGCGATGCCGCGGCTGACACTTTCTTCATCTTCTAATAATAGTATCTCATTCATGGGTAAAATCCTTCGGTTTTGATGTTTTTGTGCTTTCATCATAGCATTGTGGGGGAATTTCGGCAAGCGGCTGTTCCTTCTTAGGAGATGTGAAAATTTTCCTTTCTACCAAGGGAATAGAAGGAAATCCTAGTCAGGAGCTCCGTGATATGCTAAAATACATAGAAGAAACCACAGCAGACAACGTTACAAATCCCACAATTGCTGCTGTGGATAATCTTGTAAGCAAGGTAAAGCACAGCAGGGAGGATTTTCAATATGAACAACTTAGGCGAACAATATTTTCCGGTAGCTTTTATTCCGGAATACATTCATAACCACCCGAATTTCGGGATCAAACGGATTTTAACTTACACTGTTTTCCGTTTCTTTTCCTTTGCGGGGAAGGAAGACACCGCTCTTGCGCAGCATTTAAAAAACACTCTGTTTCCCTGCGAGGACACCTTCGACTTTTCTCTGATAGAGCGATATCTCTCTGAGGATATGTTTTTTGCCCCTGCTCTGGAAACAAGAAGCTTTGACCCGTTTTTTCTCTATACTGCCATCTGCATGGTAGAAGATTTTTTTGACGATACGGTGGCTTCCGATGAGCTTTCGGTGGTGGACAACCTGATATTTTCCCTTTATCCTGTCCTCGGCTCTGCCTCCTTAGATGACGATGGCCTGGAGTTTGAAACACTACTTCAGAGCGGCGCCGAATTTTACGGAGCCCTTTATCTGGCGCTGACGAGATATCCCTCTTCCCTTGGAAAACTGCTGCCAAAATTGGGGACGGCCTACCGGGAGGACTTTCATTTTACCTGTGAAGATTTCATTCTCTATGATTTTATGGAAGAATATTTTGAAACGGAGCACTGCCTTACCAATCCGGATTTTCTGGAACTGATTGATACCTTAGTGCAGGCAACACTCAATTATTACGATACGGATTTTGACCGGCTGCTCACCACAGAGATTCCGCCAATGCTGCAAGGGACATCTTCCCGCTTTGCCCCTATGAAGCGTTACGGATGTATGACTGTCTCCTATCTGCCGGACAGAGATGCTTCCCTGTCCATGCTTAAGGAAATTTTCCGCTACACGGCGGCATATGAGCTGCGGAATCATCTGTTTGATTATCATTTAGACGAGGATAAGCTGATTACCCTTGCGAATTGGAAGGAAAAATTGAAATGGCATTATGTCCAGTACTCCCACGTATTAGAACCGGCGCTGGATTTCTTCTACGGAACCGTACTTTCGCAAAAATTGCTGAAATACAGTTTTGAAGAGAATATAACCGAACTATCCGAAAATACCTAATCCTTTCCCCGGAATAAAGCTTCGCCTGCAAAATATGCTTTTCATCGTTTTTATGAGCGGCTGTAGCATTTTATTCTCCAGCCCGCCAGCGCTGCCGCGGCGGCATATGCTGCCACAGCAACCGCAGATGCCTCTACCCCAAAATCTCCTCCGGTCAGCAAAAACGATTTTGTTTCCAATACATAATTGTAAACGGCGCTCTCATTTACCGTATCTCCAATCTGTAAAATTCCGCCAATCATCACCATATTCCAGACCCCATGTATCAGAGCACTGTTCCAGATGTTCCCACTTTCATAGGTTACAAGCGAAAATAAAATACCAACCATACTGCCCGCCGCCACCAACTGCACCACACTGACAGCGTCCAGCTCATTTCCCGGAAAATCAAAAGACGCTATTCCACCCCCTGCACCTCAACATCCCCGGATTCACAGAAGATATCCACCCGATTGTCATTCTGCTCTAAGGACTGGTAATTTTCCCCCATATCCCTGCCGCCAAGAAGCACCTTTCCATAGTCTGTCTGTAACTGGTAGCTATAATCCGTCAACGGTTTTTGCAGTTTTAATGTAACGTCACCGTATTCCGAAACCAGCTTCACGTTCTTTACTTCCAGCTCTTTCACGTCACAGTCTCCGCTGCTTATTTCTCCTGTGAAGGAACCCACCTGAAGCCCTTTTCCTTTTACGTCACCGTATTCACTCAAAACTGCAAGACAGTCTGCCGTTACCTCCGACAGAGAAATTCTTCCGGAATCTGCATTGAGCTTTATTTCCTCTGCTGTTACTTCTTCTAATGCTATATCACCATATTCATTCTCCACAGCAAGATTATCTGCTGTCACTGAAACCGTCTCAAGATTTCCGGAATCCAGACCTAGCTTCAAATTCCCAGCCGTGATGTCCTCCAATGTAATATCACCATAATCGCTTTGTACTGCAAGGTCACCGCCGGAAAAAGAAGAAATATCCAGTTCGCCGTAGTCTAGGGAAACCGACGCATTTTTACTTTCCACCCTTCCCAGTTCCACATTGCCATAATCAGCGTCAATCTCTAACTTTTCCGCAGAAAAATCACCGCAGCTAATGTCCCCGTAATCACTGTCGATGGTTACCTTAGACAATTCACTGCCTTTGGGCAGACGCACCGTAACCATCCCTTTTCCTGTTGCATTTTCCACATGCCCAAAACCAAAGAATCCCACATTAAAGCCCGCCTTGCCGACAGATTCTTTGATTATCAGGGTCCCGTCATTTATCTCGTAGGAAAACAGACAGCGGCTGTCTACATTATAAGAAATCCCATAGTCCTCCCCCGGCTGTACCAAAACATCTGCATAATCCACTTCCATATTAATACTGTCAAATTTTTCCAGTGCTTCTTCTCCGGTCTGGCAGCCTTCCTGTTCTTCTCCCACTTTTCCCTGAGGGGTATAAACCGAAATCCCATTAGCTCCTAAACTGACTCCCGTCACCCTGGTTCCCATGGCAAATCCGGTAAGGCAAAACACCATACCAACGCCTATTGTTATGCAGCAGCCTATCACAAATTTTTTCCCCTTACTCATGTTTTTCTCCTCTCTTTTCCACCATATTTCCAAAAAGCTTCACCAATCCGTTAATGATTTTTCTGCATAAATGATACATGCCGTAAACCACCAGTAGCCCTATGCCAATTCCCATCAGCCCATAGCCCAGGCAGCTGAGTCCTGCCGCAGCATTTTCTACAATCACGGAAATTCCGCCGAGAATGGATATTGGTCCCGCCACAATCACCGAAGCTCCGGCTGCAAAAACGCAAAGAATTACAACCACTGCTATCAGCGCTAACATCAACATGCAGAGAATGCACATCAACAAAACCGGAAACGCCACAGGAGCCGCAAATACCGCCAAAATTCCCACCCAGACTGCATTCATCCCTTTTTTCATACCGCCTGCCGGCTCCTTGGTATTATGGATGGCAATGTCACAGATAATCTGTCCCGCCGCCTCCTGGGGGCTGCCTAAGTCTTCGATTGCCTGGCTCTCATTCTCTGCCCCTGCCTCGTCAAAATATTCTTCGAAGTAAGCAATGGCTTTATTAAAATCTTCTTTTGGCAATTTCCGAAGCTGTTTTTTTAACAGCTTCATATATTCTTCTCTATTCATTTTCTTCCCTCCTGCCTTTCCTGTTATTTCTCACCGTTCATAATCATTTCAACAGTGCCCGTATACCGCTGCCATTCCTCCCGCAGCATTCCATACTGCAGCAGCCCTGCCTGGGTAATCCGGTAATATTTTCTGTTCCTGCCCTGAAACTGCTGGTCATAGACCTCCACATACCCGTTTTCAGAAAGCCGTTTCAGCACCGGATAAAGAGCGGAATCTTTTAAATTTGAAACCTCCTTCAGCCGCTGGCTGATAAGGTAGCCATAGCTGTCCTCTTTCTCAATAATAGCCAGAATCAACATTTCCAACAGCGGCGGACTCAGTGGATATAGCATTTTCACTCCTCCATTTCATTTTTATTTTATATATCTATTTTGATATATATGTTAATTTTTTATTTATTATATGACGTATAATATAAATTGTCAATATATATTCTAAAACAGAATATACCGCTTTTTATTCAAACCCTGCGCTATCCGGGCAGGCTAAAACCGTGTTTGCCCTGTACAAAAAATTATGATATAATGTCGCTAGACATGATACGCGCCAAACTGCATACGGGGCACTCACGGTGAGTACCATAGACGTTTATGTCTGTGGTATCATATGCAGACAGGCAAAAGCAGCACGATGTCAGCAGATAACGGGGCTTTCGATTCCCAAGTGAAACGCTGCAGGGGGAAAATATAGACATATCAACAGGTAGAAGAGGTATTTTTATGAACGTAAATGAATCAGCAGAAAATTACTTAGAAACCATACTGATTTTAAGCAAAAAAAATCCAGTGGTACGTTCCGTCGATATCGCCGAAGAGCTTGGCTTCAAGAAATCCAGCGTCAGCGTTGCCATGAAAAATCTGCGTGAAAAAGAAAACATTACTGTCACAAAAGAGGGATACATTTATCTCACCGAATCAGGACGCGCCATTGCGGAAATGATTTATGAACGGCACGAATTTCTGACCAGCTGGCTCACCAGCCTTGGAGTGGATGCAGCTATTGCCGCGGAAGATGCCTGCCGGATTGAACATGTCATCAGCCCGGAGAGTTTTCAGGCGATTAAATCCAATGTTAAAATTTCAGAATAATGATAGGGAAAGAGAAACCGCCCGCGGTTCCCTTTCCCTACCATATTTTAAATTCCTGTTACTTGTACTGTCTCCGGAACTGAACCGGCGTCATATCATAAGCCTTCTTAAACAGACGGTTAAAATGCTCCACGTTTTCATAACCTACCGAAGCCGCAATAGACTCCACGGTCTGATTAGTTTCCTTCAGCAATCTTCTCGCCTTTTTCATCCGGGCTTTTTTTACCGCATCCTGAAACGTCATACCGGACTTTTCCTTAATATATTTAGACAAATACGGTTTTGACAGATTAAACGTGTCCGCCAACACATCTAAGGTCACATCCGCATAGTGGTTCTGGATATAATTCATGATTTCCACCGTGCGCTCTTCCATTCCCTCGGTAATGTTCTTACTTTTTGTCATTTTGTTTGCGGCAGAAACCAGTGCGGCAATGGAGCTCTTAATGATGTCCTCATCCACGCCCACACCCCAGTAAGGTTTGCCCTGACAGATAATTTCCACATAAGCCGCCGCTTTGGAGGAAGAACCCTCGGAAATCGCATGTTCCTCATAAACCGCCAGTTCATAGCTAATACCAAAATACATCTTAATGGCATTGCTGACCGCATCCAGACGACCGTTTCCGTTGGTCTTAATCGTCCGTTTCTCCGCCCCCTGTTCAATAGTCACTGTGGCGCAGATACCGTCCTTCTGCTCAAAATGGCATTCCGGAATAGAAAATACATCCTTGACATTGACATAATGCTCAGAAAATATCTGATAAATCGCCTCCGGTGAAAGTTCCTGATGTTTCTCGTCCGAAACACCCTTGATCAAATATCCCACTTCCTCTTTCATCTTATCCGGCAGTGAGATACCATAATTCTGTTTTAAAATGAACGCCACACCGCCCTTACCGGACTGGCTGTTGATTCGGATAACGTCGGACTCATATTCCCTGCCCACATCCTTCGGGTCAATCGGAAGGTATGGCACATCCCAGCGCTCGCCGCTCTTTCCTGCCTCACGCCACGCCATTCCCTTGGAAATCGCATCCTGATGGGAACCGGAAAAAGCTGTAAAGACCAAATCTCCGGCGTAAGGAGTTCTCTCATAAACGTGCATTCCCGTAAAACGCTCGTATTTTTCGCGGATAGAGGCAATATCGGAAAAATCCAGTCCCGAATCGACGCCATGACAGACCATATTCATCGCCACCGTTACAATATCCACATTTCCGGTACGCTCTCCGTTTCCGAATAAAGTTCCTTCGATACGGTCCGCACCTGCTAAGACGCCGAACTCTGCATCACTGATTCCACAACCTCTGTCGTTGTGGGGGTGAACACTGAGCACTACATTGTCCCTGTATTTCAAATGCTTATGTATATATTCAATCTGGCACGCAAACACATGGGGCATAGCAATCTGTACCGTAGTTGGAATATTGATAATCGCCTTGTGCTCTGCATCCGGCTGCCACACGTCCAGCACTGCGTTGCAGACTTCCACCGCATAATCTACTTCCGTCCCCGGAAAGCTCTCCGGGCTGTATTCAAAGGTAAAATTGCCGTCTGTCTCTTCCGCCAGCTCTTTTAATAAAACCGCCCCGTCGACCGCCAGCTGTTTTACCTCTTCCTTGCTCTTTTTAAACACCTGCTCCCTCTGGGCAACGGAGGTGGAATTGTAAAGATGAATCACCGCATGGGGCGCACCCTTCACCGCCTCAAAGGTCTTTTTGATGATATGCTCCCTCGCCTGGGTCAGCACCTGAACCGTCACATCCTCCGGTATCATATTCCGCTCAATCAACGCCCTCATAAAACGGTATTCCGTATCAGAAGCCGCCGGAAATCCCACTTCGATTTCCTTAAACCCGATATCCACTAACATCCGGAAAAATTCAATCTTTTCCTCTAATCCCATGGGCTCAATCAACGCCTGATTTCCGTCCCTTAAATCTACACTGCACCAGATAGGCGGTTTCTCAATCATATCCTTCTGCACCCAGTCGTAGGTCACCTCCGGGGGCATAAAATAAGCTCTTCCATATTTCTTTGATACGTCCATAATCATCCTCATTTCTAATCAATTTTCTTGACTTATCTTATCACATTCCACCAATATTGTCTATATAAAAATCAAAAATATATCAATTTTCTTGACTTATTGTTACTGTCTACTCTCTCCGGCGGTTCTACCAACAGCTTATTTCTTATATCACATACTCTCCCACCTTCTGCAGCTCATAATCCCGCAAATCCGCCAGTGTAATATGATCCACAACCTCATTTACTGCGTCATTAATCTTCTTCCACACCAGCAGCGTGGTACAGTCGCACATCCGCTCACAATTATAATCTTCTTCCACGCAGGCAACCGGTGCAAGGCTTCCCTCGGTGAGCCTTAAAATCATTCCCACCGTATATTCCTCCGGCTTTTTCGTCAGCACATATCCCCCCTGGGCGCCCCGGATACTCTGTACGTATTTTGCCTTATTTAATATGGAAATAATCTGCTCTAAATATTTATCCGAAATCTCCTGCCGTTTTGCAATGTCCTTTAAGCTGACAGGTTCTCCCGTATTATTCAACGCCAAATCCAGCATGAGACGCAGTGCATATCTTCCCTTTGTCGATATCTTCATATGAACTTACCTCCCCCCTCTCTTTTCTGTTTTTCTGTAAAAATAGTATATCTTCCAATTCATAGTGTGTCAATAGGAATTGATGTACTGTTATTTTTCCCGAAACGGCGCAGATATTTCTCTTATTTTTTTGAAATCACCTTGATTTTTTTTGAAATCCCCTTGAATCACAGGAATTTCCGTGATAAAATTTTATCTTGTGTTTTTACAAAATTTTAATATTTTTAATATTTTATACAGAATTCGGAGGTTACTTATGAATGAACTAAAACCAAAATTGTTTGATGTCCTAAAGGGCTACACCAGGGCACAACTGGTAAAGGATATCATTTCCGGTATCATTGTTGCCATTATCGCCCTGCCCCTTTCTATCGCCCTTGCCATTGCCTCTGGCGTCAGCCCGGAGCAGGGTCTTTACACCGCTATCATCGCCGGATTTTTTATTTCTTTTTTCGGCGGCAGCCGTGTCCAGATTGGCGGTCCTACCGCAGCCTTTGTGGTGATTATTTACGGTATTGTCACGGAATACGGCACCGACGGACTGATTGTTGCCACCATTTTAGCGGGAATTATCCTTGTGATTATGGGCTTCTGCCGCTTTGGCTCCCTGATTAAATATATTCCCTATACGATTACTACCGGATTTACCTGCGGTATCGCCGTAACCCTTTTTGTGGGGCAGCTAAAAGACTTCTTCGGACTTTCCATGGAATCTGTCCCCTCTGAATTTTTATATAAGGTAATTGCATACGCCACCCATATAGGCACTATCAACTGGACCGCCACTCTCACCGGTGTGGCTGCGGTTGTTATCATGCTGGTGTGGCCTAAGGTAACAGACAAAATCCCCGGCTCTCTGGTGGCAATCATCGTCACCACCCTGGTGGTGTATTTTGCGGGGCTTCCAGTCAATACCATTGGCAGCGTATACGGAGAGCTTTCTTCCTCATTCCCGGCATTCCATGTCCCGGGCTTTAGTTTCGGATTAATCCAGAAAATGCTTTCCCCGGCATTCACTATTGCCATTTTGGCAGGCATCGAATCCCTGCTCTCTGCCGTGGTATCTGACGGTATGATTGGTGACAACCACAAATCCAATGCAGAATTAATCGGGCAGGGTCTTGGAAATATTTTCTCCGGTTTATTCGGCGGTATTCCTGCCACCGGAGCCATCGCCCGTACGGCTGCCAATGTAAGAAACGGCGGACGCACCCCCATTGCAGGTATTGTGCACTGTATTACTTTGACGATTATTCTGCTGGCTTTAATGCCTTTGGTTGCTTTGATTCCCATGACCACCTTAGCGGCGGTTCTTCTGGTGGTGGCCGCAAATATGGCGGACTGGACTTCCTTCGCCCGGCTCTGCAAAACAGCACCTAAAAGTGATATTATTGTCCTTGTGGCAACTTTTTTGCTCACGGTATTTTTCGACCTTGTGGTAGCGATTGAAATCGGTGTTGTGTTAGCAGCCCTTTTATTTATGAAACGGATGGCTGAGACAGCGGATGTCACTGCCTGGAAATATGTTGATGAGCCGGATGTTACACCGGGTGAGGCAGAAAAAATGCGTGATATTCCTCATTCCATCCGGGTATTTGAAATCAACGGTCCACTGTTTTTCGCCGCTGCGGACGAAATTCTGCGCATTAACAGTGGCAAATCTACCAAGGTTGTGGTTATCCGTATGCGGAGTGTTCCCGCCATTGATGCCAGCGCCATGCGTTCTCTGCGGGAACTGGCGAATCGCACCAAAAAGAAAAATATTACGTTGATTTTCTCCCATGTCAATGAACAGCCTATGTCGGTTATGGAGAAGGACGGGTTTATTGAATATGTGGGAAAGGAGCATTTCCTGCCGAATATTGTGGAGGCGTTGGATTGTGCAGAAGAGCTTGTAAAGAAGTAAGGAACTGTCCAGAAATAACTTTTAAATAGTGCGCCAGATTTTTCTTCAAGAGTGCCGCTCAAAAATCAGGCGCATAGCGGGCTATGTAACTGATTTTTGAGTGGTGCTATTGGAGAAAAAGACAAGCAATATTAAAAGTTATTTTGGGACAGTTCCTAAGGTGAAAGCTATGTGGTTGGTTGGTCTTCCGCATAGCGTTTTTATTATCTGTTAAAGCAAAATTGGGGGAGGGATAAGGTTATGAGGCAGATACCTTTTGACAGGCGTATTAATTTCCTTGTAAAATAATGTCCCCAATGCGCCTTACCAAGCGCACAGAAAAAAACGCTATGCAGTGCTGCCCCTAGTACCGTCCCAGTGCTCCGCTGTAGTCTGCATGTCCGGTGTCCCAGGCACTACCCTCCACTAAAATGGTGATGGTGTCCGCATCGTAGGCATCTAAAAAGGTATTTACTACTCCGCCTACAATGACCAGTTCTCCGGAGGTGCCGTAAGAGGACACATACTCTTGATACTCTTTGGATAAATCCAGGGTAAGGGTTTCGCCTTCATCTTTAAAATCAAGCACCTTTGTCTCTTTCGGGATGACATTTTTCTCCGACAGTGCCAAAAGAATTGCTTCCGGTGTCAGTTCTTCCACGGACACCGTCTCTGTCACAAGACCGTCTCCATTCTCATTTCCCACATAAAGGGCAATTTCCCTGCCGTTCTGCTCTGTTGACACCTCCGCAGCGTTTCCGCCCTGGGGTGTATTATTTTCTGCGCCGCAGCCGGAAAGACTGATTGCCGCAGCACAGAATACTGTTATTACTTTTAAATATGGTTTCATTTTTCCTCTCATTCTGCGTTCCCATTCTGTCTCACCGAGAGGAAACGTTTGCCGGAAATTTTTTACTGCTTCCCGTTATTCTCCGGTGATTTTACCACTAAATTAATATCGTCTAAGCCAGTCACATTGATATTGCGGTTTACCTGAGCGTCATAGCTGTCTGCATTGACGATATCGGCAAGATCAATTCCCGTAGCTTCTTTCATGCTCTCGAAAAGTTTTGCCATCACTACGGGCACATTGCCTGCTACCTGCTCTACGCCGTTTTCACCGCCGGCACCGCCGATGATGGTAATCTTATCAATCTGTCCGAGGGGCTCTGCTATCTTGCCTGCCACGTCAGGAAGCACCTTAATCATCATTTCCGCCACGGCTGCCTTGTTGTATTTTGCATAAGCCTCGGCTTTCTTTTCCATTGCCTCGGCTTCTGCGAGACCTTTCGCCTGAATGGCGGATGCCTCAGCTTCACCGACAGCACGGATACCTGCCGCCTCCTGCTCCTTGGAGAAACGGTCTGCTTCTGCCTGGGCTTTTCTCGCCTCGGCTTCACGCTGCGCCTCAAACTGCTTTGCCTCCGCGTCCTTCTGCCTCTGGTAAAGAGCTGCGTCCGCTCTCTGCTGTGCTGCGTATTTGTCCGCCTCTGCCTGTTTCTTAATCTCAGCCTCTAATGCCTGCTCTTTTACGGCTACTTCCTTCTGTTTTAACTCAATTTCACGCTCCTGCTTTGCGATATCCGCATTGGCAGTGGTAATCTCAATGGTTTTACGCTGTTCCTCTTTCTGGATTTCATATGCCGCATCTGCCATAGCCTTCTTAGTGTCAGCCTCCATCTGAAGTTCTGACTTTTTGATGGCAAGCTCATTCTGTTTCTTGGCAATTTCGGTCTGTGCCGCTACTGCTGCATCGTTGGACTCTTTATCCGCTGACGCCTGTGCCACCTTAATGTCTCTCTCACTCTCGGCACGGGCAATGGCTGCCGCTTTCTTGATTTTGACAATATTGTCGATACCAAGGTTTTCAATGACCTCGTTTCCGTCCACAAAGTTCTGCACGTTAAAACTGATGATATCAAGTCCCATCGCCGCTAAATCCGGCTCTGCATTTTCCTTTACTAACGTTGCAAATTTCTGACGGTCAGATACCATTTCCTCTAACTTCATCTTTCCGACGATTTCACGGACATTGCCCTCGAGAACCTCCCTTGCCACTCCGGCTATGTACTCGGTATTTTTGTTCAGGAAATTTTCCGCTGCTAAGCGAAGCTTATCCGGCTCATTGCTGATTTTGACATTGACCGTAGCGTCCACGTTGATATTGATGTAATCTGCCGTTGGTACTGCATTGCTGGTCTTTACGTCAATGGGTATCAGCCTCAGGTTTAACTTATCCAGACGCTCAAAAAACGGGATGCGGATACTGGCCTTTCCGATGACAATCTTTGACTTTTTCTTGATACCGGAAATAATATACGCCATGTCCGGCGGGGCTTTCACATACCCCATACACAGCAGTACAATCAAACACACTATCACAACAATTCCAATCAAAAACCCAGGTGTAATAAACTTCATTCACAATTCCTCCTCTTTTGTCAGTATATTCCAGTTACTTTTTAAGGTATACCATGTGCTTCCCACAAAGCATTCGCCGTGGGCGGCCCATGCGCACTTCGGCCCCTATAATGTCTTTCGACATTATAGCATATTCCGGACTTTTTTTGCCTGTATACAACCTGGCTTAAGGGAATATTAAGATTTTACTGCTTCTCACCTATCTTTTTCTGTAAGTAAACCAGCACGTCCTTCCTTGTTACAATACCGATAAATACCTCGTTATCATCCACCACAGGAACAAAATTCTGGTTTGTCACCTTGCCAAACAAATCCTCCATGCTCTCGCCTACCTTTACCGCCTGGTTGTCCCGGTGGCGCTCAATAGTAATAATCGGCATGTCCTCTAAAGTTCTTAGTTCCGGGAAATTTCTCCGTTTTAAAAACCAGAGTAAATCTCCATCCGTAATTGTTCCTATGTATTTGCCCTCCCTGCTTAAAAAAGGGATTGCCGCATAACCGTGGTTTTCCATTTTTTCCAGCACCTGGCGCAACGTATCGGTTTCCTTGACTGTTGCAACATCCTCCTTGGGAGTCAGGAAAAATAGTATATTCATAATCTGTATGACCTCGTTTCTCTATTTGTATTTTTTCTTTTTATTCTACCAGAAATGTGTGGCAATTTCTACCAAAGAGATATAAAGTTTTAGAGACAGGGGATATAAAATTTTTGATGTAAATCTACATCTGTAAGTCGCCTGTCCGGCTGCATTTTTAAGCCGGAGCCCGTAATTTGCACTCCGGCTGTCATTTTCTCTATTCTTCCTTAACAAAAGACAAACCTTTTTCTCATCCTCACCAGACAAAAGCTGTCTTCTTTTTCTCAGTCACCTTGGCAGATACTATTTTTAATCTTTTGGCAGGCCTCTCTGCACCGGCAGCCGATGGAGCGTTTGACCACTCTGAAAATTCCCCACATTCCGGATTCCACATCCCATTTAAAACTGCCGGAGCGGTAAAGGTAATCTCCCGGACAACCTGCTCCGTTCTCCATTTCCATGTCAAATTTATTTCCGATGCTAATTGCCCCCTGCACCGGAATGTTTCTGGAAAGGGCATCCCCGGGCTGTTCCCTCCACATATGTCCGTGCACCGCAAAGGAGGTATTTCTGGGCTTATCCGCCGGCATCAGGGTTCTGAAAATGACACGGTCGCCGGAATACGCTTTCAGCAACGGGGTAGCAGGGTCACCATGTATTTTGCTGGAGAAAACTTTTTCCATCCTTTTATCTTTCCTCAGCCGGTTGGCAAAGCGTTCCGAGCGGTAATTGTAGCCTTTTTCTCCCGTGTCCTCCGCATCCACCGGCTCACCATCCTGCGCCGCAGTCTGAACGAGATTTCCTTCTGCGTCTAAGAGCCGTATACCGTTTTGGATAAACAGCACATATTCACGGAAGCTTTCCACTCCGGGGGCCGTAATCACTGCCTGCTCCGCATGGGAATCCTTTTTTCTGGTAAAATTACGGTACCACTCCGCTCCCGGCGGTTCTACAATCACAGCACCGAACAAGCCATGGTAACGATGGTTTCGCATATCGCCAAAGGACTGCAACATACAACCACCGTATTCCCGGTCCGCCCGCCACAGGTATTTCTTACTCTCACCGATGCCTACGGTCTGCTCTTTTGGATTGTAGCCCACATTGATACCCGAATCGGAAACCGGGTCATATTGGAGGAACTGCGGATTCAGCGAAACCCTCATGGAGGGCGTATGTTTTTTATCCAGCGGGACTTTCGGATAATCAAAATAGGGAACCGGCTGCTCTATATTCAGGGCATTGTGCAGCGTGACCTCTATCCAGTCCCCCGCATTGGCACGGAGTATCAGCGGTTTTGCCGGACATTTTCCCGCCAGCACCATATCCAGGTCCTCTAACGGCACAAAAACCAGTCCGTTGGGGTCATGGTCACCGTAGCGGTTATAGACTAAATCTTTCTGTATTGCCGCCACTTCATAACGCCGGATCGTATCATCCTTCCCCGGACAGGGCGGCAGCGGAAGGAGGCACTTCTCCTTTTTACACAAGGGTTTTAGATGCTTCTGATATTTCTCATGGGCACGGATAATTCCCCATAAGCCCAGCCACGCATCGTCGATACCGCCGAAGTAATAAAGATAATCTCCTGCACCGTATGTTTCCGTTACATTCAGATTAAAGGCTTCGGAAATTCCCAATGTCTGGGACGCTGCCAGGGGCGAATGCAACTCCTTCCTTTCCTTGTGCCATGACATTCCCGTGACATTGAAGGAATGCTGTTCTTCGTGGGCGCCGTCTAACAGCCGGAACAAAAGCTCATCTCCCGGATAAGTTTCAAGCACGGGCGTTGCAGGGTCTCCATGGACGATGGAGCTGAACATATATGCCGGGTCCTCCTTCCGCTTAAGCCTCTCCCTCATGGGTTCCGACCGATAATTAATCCCCATCACTCCGGGGTCGTCATGGGAGCCCGGAACCTCCGGCGGATTTAGGGGCTTTCCGTTTTTGTCAAACAGCAGTGCAAAATCATGCACAAACAACGCAAATTCCCGGAAAGAAGTGCCGTTTCTCCGATGAATCACTGCCTGGGTTCCAAAGGAAATTTCCTTTCCGTCTCTGGGATTGTGGAAGGTTGCTCCCGCCTCCTCGATGATTAGTGCCCCGAACAATCCATGCTGCTGGTGGGAATTGGCGAAAAGATGGTCGTGAAAAAATACGGTCTGTAATTCCTCATCGGCAAAGAAACGTTCTATCAAGGTTTCATAACGTCTCGCCCCTGCGATATTGTTCCACCCGTTTGCAGCGCCGTCGGAGACAATGGTGTCAAATTTTACCAGATGAACATGGTGGCCCGCAATATCGGTCCGGGTTCGTTGCTGGAAAGCACTTCCCTCTATAAATTCCGGCAACAGATTGGTGGTGTGCAGTTCGATACAATCCCCTGCATTGGCACGGATCACCAGTGGCTCTACCTTGATTTTCTGCTGTTCTACCTTGCGGATATATGCCTGTAGCCCGCCGTGACGTTCTATCTCTTCTTTCAGGACAAAAAATCGTCCCTGGGGGTCGTGCCAGCCATAACTGTTGTAGGTAATTTTCGCCTGAACCATGGCAATCTCGAAAACCTTGACGTGTTCCTGTTTACAATGGGGACAGCCGCAATCTTCTTTACGCTTTTGTATATCCAAAGCTTCATGTTCTTGTGTTTTTTCTGTTCCGCAGACTGTTTCGTTCCCTGTTGTTTTTTCGTTATCGCAGACATTTTCATACTCTGCCATTTCTTCATTTTCAAAAACAGTTCCATATCCTGCTGTTAGTTCCATTCCGCTACTGTCTTCATAGTCTCTCTGATACCCGCTGCATTTTTTACATTGTCCTACTGTATGACACGGACAGGTTTCCGTGTACAACGCTCCCGGCACTGCATTTTCCGCAAAATTAGCACGCTCTAACTGTGTGGGCTTATTGGTTACCTTCCCTTCTCTGTCAATCACTCCACAGGGCGGCTGCAATGGCATTTCTCCCACGGTTCCCTCAATGAAATTGGGATAGCCCGGATGTAAGTTATCTTTTTTCGGCGGCCTCTCCCTGTCCTTTAACGGCATTAACGGCAGAATCTTCGTCCCATCCGGCAGTGTTCCCATTCCATCCTCCAGACGGTCGTGAATTCTCCACAGCGTCCACATTCCTTCATGGAAATGGGGGTACAGATGACAATGGAAAATCACATCGCCAATCACCCCATTTTGGCTGCCCGCTCCATATAAAATGTCCAGTGTATAGCATTCCTGAGGGCTGATGGAAATCGAATCAATGATTGTGGAAACCGGATTTTCCCCCTCTAACCTCCACTGATGGTTGTGCAGATGGAATACATGGGTTTCCTTCACGCCGCCGTGAACCAGCCGAATTTTCGCCGGGTCGCCCACGTAAGCACGGAGAATGGGCGGTGCCGGGTCACCATACACCCAGGAGCTCATGGAGATTTCCTCTCCCGAAGCCGCCGGGTCGTGGGTCATCGGCATCCGGTTTCTCATAGGCTCGGAACGGTAGCTGATTGCCGTCGTGCCGGAAGGAAGCCCGGTATGCGGGTCAGTAGGCTGATTTCCGTCTTTATCCTTCATCTCCAATTCGTCATGGAAAAATACGCTGTATTCCCGGAAGGCAGGTTTTCCGGGCTGATAAATATCTGCCATCAGTCCGCTTTCCAACTCTTCTCCTGTCTGCGGGTCAAGCCATTCCGCCTCCGGCGGCTCCACAATCATTGCCCCAAACAGTCCATGTATATTGGTGGATTCCTCCGAGCTTCCCGGAGATGCCATATCATGGAATAAATAGACACCCTCCCGGTCCGCATACCAGGTATACCAGATTTCTCCGCTGGTGGTACTGTCTGCATTAAATCCCACCGCAGCACCGTCCGAGGTATTTACATCATAGGATAACCCCTGCACATGGATGGAAAGCCTTCGGTTTAAATTGTGGCGGAAACGTATTTTTACCGTATCGCCCAGATTGGCCCGAATTACCAACGGCTGCACCTTTTCATGGGGCTGGGGCGGGTTCTGTTCAAACCGGATGTACGCCTCTTTTTGAATCTGTTCCGCCTCTTCCTCTAATACATAAAGCAGCCCATCCGGGTCGTAGTCGCCATAGCGGTTATAGACAATGGGCAGCTGTATTGCTTTAATATGAAACGTCCGGGTATTTCCCTTTGCGGGATATTTGCACAGTTCCATATTAGTCCCTGCCTATCCCATGGTCCGCCAAAATCCTCAGATAATGGTTTGCCTCACGAAGCACATGGTCTGCCAACAGCGGCAATATGATAGAGCATATCTTACAATCTGTAATTCCCTCTGTCCCCGCTGTTTTGAACTTCTGGTATTCCTGTGTAGTTTCTATCGTTTTACGGGTCAGCTCATCCATCGTCCGCAAATCCTGTTCCTTTGCCTCTTCGAGCAGGCGGCAGTAATCTTTTGCGAATCCGTCCGCCGTCTCAATCAGCTCACATTCTGTCGGGTCTAAAAGTCCCCGGATAAACAGAGCGTGCTCCATCATAATCTGATTCCAGAACTGTTCCATTTCCCTTAAATCTTTCGGCACAATTCCGCCCCTTCTCTCAAGTTCTAGGATGGTTGCCCGGTAGAGCCGTGCCTCCCGCAAAATGTGTTCAATGAGCAGCGGATAGTTGGTGGTATAGAGCCTGCAGTCTGCTATCTCCCGCAAAATCTGCTCCTTAAATTCGATCAGCCCGTTGATTAGCTGAAGCATCCGGCGGTTTAACATCCGCACATTCATCATTATCCCCCGGCTAAATCTCATCTGGTTTCCAGCACGCAGCTGCTTTTCCGCCTTCGTAATCTCACTGTCTATGGAGATTCCCGACAATTTTTCGGTCTGACGTTCCGCTTTCAGAGTAAATTCTGTCACGATTTCCCCGGAAGAAAGCACTCCGCTGCTTACGATACCGTTGCTAAGCTGCACCGCCCTCCGCAGTCCGTCTTCAAATTCCTCACGGAAAAAATCCGCCTGCTGCCTGCATTTTGTCTCCCCGCAGGGAAAACCTGCATATAAAAATAACGCATGTTCTTTCATGATTCTTCCGAAGAAAAGATGCGTTTCTAATGACATTGTTACATAATTTCCCATGTTTTTGCATACCTTTCTAAGTTGTGGTTTCTTTCTATGGTATGCCGGGAGGGGGGAATGGGTGCGGGGACCGGCTATTCCTCCCATTTCCCGTGTCACTCGACGCAAAAATAGCGCAGCAAGCCATTTTCAGCCACTACGCCACTTTTTCATACTTCTACCAATCTTAGCAAGATCAGCTCCCACATATGGAAATTGCCGTATATTCTCAATTCGAGCATATATCTCCTGAATGCCCCTTTCTTTTTCTTGTTGTTCTATATACCGCCATTAACAATAATCCGATTAACACAAAGGTATCAATGAAAAGTATCACTGTCACATGTTTCACAATTTCTTCTACATAAAGAATTATGAATGTTTCTACTGATAGTGCTATGAAGCACAAATAATTAGTAATATAATTTGTAACGGACTCACTATCAATAATATTTATTTTAAGCCACCTCCAAATGAAAGGGCGTAATACAAATCTGATCATTATGCAGGAGACCGGAAATGCAAAAATAAATTGTTTATTTACAAATGTATTTACTATGTCGCCACTCCACTGAACAGGAATTTCAGCCGGCAAATGTCCGATTGAAAACACTGCATCTAATAAACATAAAATTGTCAGTATTCCCCAAGTAATATTTCCACCCCACGTATAAAAGAAACTAACCGAATCCAATTTTAAAATATTGTCATTTTCGCTCCAATAATCTTTTACATCGGTAACATACTGCTGAATATCTAAATTTTCATAATCCATTTTTTCGCTAGATGACAACATTTTCTCACACAATATCTTTGCATTTTCCAATTCTGATAACTGTTGTTCTAAATGATGTCTTTGTGCTTTAACTATATCATACAAATCAGCCTCCTTACTTGAAATTCTACGAATATCCTCAACCGATATGCCCAAAGTCCTAAGATATGCAACTTTCTTAATGGTCTTTATATCTTCTTCCGAATACTCCCGATATCCGTTACTCGCATTTCGGTCTGGACTTATTAGTTTTTCCTTTTCATAAAAACGAATGTTAGAGCGTGTCAGACCGGTTATTTGCTCGACTTCTTTTATTGTCATTTATAAAACACCTCCAAACATATAAAATTCTATAAGACATTTTTTCAATAACGACAGAAGCAAAAAACACAAAAATTATAATACACATATATCCAACTGCAATGGCTCTGTAAGTACTGTTTACAGATTCTTGTAAGCTATAGGTAAGTAATACACTTCAATTTTTAATATATACTCTATCTGACTACCTCCTTTTACCCCACTATAAGGTATAAACAAGGTTTACAGTCAATACTTTTCACATATCTCAATACATTTATGTAGATAAAACTTTATATATTCCGGCTGAATTGTTAATAGTAATATGATAAGGTTTTATTATCTGTCCCAAACAGGATTTTCCGATTGTATTATTTCATCAAGAAGCTTCTTCGAATTGGATGATAATTTTCTTCCTTTAAAATATCAATCCTTTTCAATTCAGGGATTGCTCCATACTTTCCTATCAGATAATTCTTCTCATAGCTTTCATCCTTACGAATACGGGAACCAATCTCTGATTGTCTTACACTTACCGACTTTCAACTTCGCTCCCAAAGAGATAATAAGTACCTGCTTTTCAAGCGCAACCTGAATATTATCCCTGCTACTCTTAGGAAATCCTGATAAATCCAAGTCTTCATCGGAAGTTCCACGATAGAATACTGTACTATACTTTCGAACTAAAAATTCATTTTCATTTTCAGCACTATAACCCTGTGGTTGTTTATTTGTCCATATCAAATTAGGGATAATTAGCATTAGCATAGATATCAATCCTATATATGAAAATCCAAAATGTCCAAACATTCTACTGACTCTCCTCACCTAGTACAACGAAAATTAAGTTTTGGATAGTTTGACGCAGAATATTTTTCTGAGAGTGCTGCTTCACAAACGCAGGCGTAGTTGTGGCTACGTCGAGGCTTCGGGAGTAGTGCTATCAGGAAAATAGGCAAGTCAAACTGCCAATTACTTAATATTCGTTGTACTAGTATTTTTTCGCTTCTTCACACCATTCTAAAAAAGAAGTCTTGAAAATTCATCATTTCCAAGACTTCTTCCTATCATTTATTATCTTAAAATTCAGAGATTAACTGTTAATCTCCGATTAACATACACCCTGAGCCAACATAGCATTCGCAACCTTCTCAAATCCTGCGATATTGGCACCGGCAACATAATTGCCCTCCATGCCATAACGTTTTGCAGCATCATCAATGTTGTGGTAGATATTTACCATAATCTGCTGTAACTTAGAGTCAACCTCTTCGAATGTCCAGCTCAGACGCTCGCTGTTCTGGGACATCTCCAGTGCGGAAGTAGCAACACCACCTGCATTTGCAGCTTTACCTCCGATGAACCATACACCGTTGTCCTGTAAGTACTTGGTAGCATCGATTGTGGTAGGCATGTTAGCACCCTCGCAGACTGCTTTACAGCCATTGGCAACTAACTGTTTTGCGTCATCGATTAATAACTCGTTCTGTGTTGCACACGGAAGGGCGATATCACATTTAATCTGCCATACGCCACGTCCCTCATGATACTCTGCACTCTTTCTTGCAGCAGCGTACTCTGTTAAACGGGCACGTTTTACTTCTTTGATTTCTTTTAATAACTGTACATCGATTCCTTCCGGATCATAAATCCATCCGGTAGAGTCAGAACAGGTAACAACCTTTGCGCCCATCTGCTGTGCTTTCTGGATAGCGTAAATAGCTACGTTACCAGCGCCGGAAACAACAACGGTCTTGCCTTCCATAGACTCGCCGTGGCATTTCATTAACTCTTGTGTGATATATAACAGACCATATCCGGTTGCTTCTGTTCTTGCAAGAGAACCGCCGTATGTAAGACCTTTTCCTGTTAAAACGCCCTCGTATGTGCCGCGGATTCTCTTATACTGTCCATACATATATCCGATTTCTCTTGCGCCTGTACCGATATCTCCGGCAGGAACGTCCACGTCAGCTCCAATATATTTGCAAAGTTCTGTCATGAAGCTCTGACAGAATGCCATAACCTCTCTATCTGATTTACCCTTCGGGTCAAAGTCGGAACCACCTTTACCGCCGCCGATGGGAAGTCCGGTTAAGGAGTTTTTGAAAATCTGTTCAAATCCTAAGAATTTGATGATACCGATATTTACGGAAGGATGTAAACGTAAACCACCCTTGTATGGTCCGATAGAGTTATTGTACTGTACTCTGTATCCGATATTTACCTGTACCTGTCCCTTATCATCTACCCAGGGTACACGGAATTTAAACTGTCTGTCCGGCTCAACAAGTCTCTCTAACAGAGCTTCTTTTCTGTAAAGAGCCTCATTTGCATCGATGACCGGTCTTAAAGACTCCAGCACCTCTTCTGCTGCCTGTAAAAATTCAGGTTCGGAAGCGTTTTTTTCTTTTAATTTTGCGAGTACTTCATCAACGTATCCCATTCTTCTAATCTCCTTTTATTTATAAAATGTTTTGATACACAGTATCTGCCTGATATATTGTTTCCAGTGTCTTCTCCCGGAAGCCCACATCAACACACTTATTTTAGTATAAAATTCTTCTACTTGCAATATTTTTTTCTTTATTCTGCTAAATTGTTAAAGTTTTACTCCAAAAAAGACCGCACTCTGACGGTCTTTCCCTATTAAATCAAACGGTAAATTAAAATGGCAATCAAAACGCCGATAATACTCGCCACCGTAATGCGGATAGACAAGCCAAAGGTAATCACCAAAATCCCAAGGTCTAACACCACCGGATTTTCCAACCCAAAGCTCTGTCCGTAATTCAGCCAACTTAAAAACGGAATGCCTGCGGTAAGGGTTCCGATAAAGCCGCCCAGCACAATGCCTGATAATAACAGCAAAAACAATGCCCAGGCGTTTTTCCCTGCACCTAATCTGCTCATTTGCCTTCCTCCTGTTCGTTCTCCGGTTCATAAACCTGCTGGAAAAAGTCAACTAATTTTGCCAGGGAATAAATCAGTACCGTAATCTCCTGATCGCCAAGTCCATCCTTTACATGGTCTATCATGCGCCAGTGAAAGTCTTCATGGTGTTTAAACGCCGCCTTTCCCTTGTCCGTAAGGTAAACCCAGACCACACGCTTATCCTGCTTGCTGCGCTCCCTCACCACATAACCCTTTTCGGTCAGTCCGTCCATGGCTTTCGTCAGCGTTCCCGTGGTGACCTTCATCAGCTTCGCCACGGTGCTCATGCTTTTCGGTTCCGCCGTTCCGATTGCTTCGATAATATGGAAATCATTATAGGTAATGTCCGAAAAGTCATCCGTCACTAAGCACCTGCCCTCAATCTCCATGATATCCTTAAAGATTCTCACCAATAACGTGTTTAATGTTTCATCTGTTGTCATTTATTATACTCCTATTCGTGGCGGATAGTAATTCATTGCTGCCACTTAGCCCCCTCAGGCAAAAGTACACAAATGCTACCATACCAGAACCGTCGCTCCCCAGGTCAGTCCTGCTCCAAATCCTGCCAAAACTATTTTATTTCCCTTACCTATTCTACCATGATTATTCACATTATCAAGCAGAATCGGTACGCTGGCAGCAGAAATATTTCCGCATTCCTGCAGGTTTGTGGGGAATTTTTCCATGGGCTGGTGAAGCCGTTTCGCCACAGATTCAATGATACGGTAATTTGCCTGGTGAAGGATAAATAAATCAATTTCATCCATGGAAAAGCCTGCCGCCTCCACTGCCTGGGTAATTGCCTCCGGCACTGTTTTCACCGCAAATTTATATACTTCCTGTCCGTTCATACTGGTGTAGGAAAGGGCAGCGTCATTTGTTACGAAGGGGTTGTTTACGGGGCGGTTGCTGCAATTTAATACCATGCCCCTGCCGCCGTCGGAGCCCTGTATCATGCCAAGGATGCCTTCTCCCTCACCTTCCTCTGCGGAAAGGATTGCCGCCCCAGCACCGTCACCAAACAGCACACAGGTGCTCCTATCATTCCAGTCCATAATTTTAGAGAGGGTTTCCGCGCCTATGATAAGAGCTTTGTTGTAACCACCCTGTTTTAAATAGCGCGCTGCGGTATCTAACCCAAAGAGAAAGCCGGAACAGGCTGCACTGATATCAAAGGACACAGCATGAACCGCCCCAAGGGCGCTCTGCACCTCACAGGAGAGGTTGGGGAAAAATTTATCCGCCGTCACCGTTGCCGCAATAATCAAATCCAGTTCCTCCGGTGAAACCGCCGCCATGGCAAGGGCCTTCTTTGCCGCCTCCACTGCAAGGCCTGTGGTTGTCTCCTCCACTGCGATGTGGCGTGCCTCAATTCCGGTACGGCTCTTAATCCATTCGTCAGAGGTATCCATCATTTTACTTAAATCATCATTTGTTACCCGAAGTTTTGGAACCGCACTTCCGGTTCCGATTATTTTAATATTCATATTTAAAACTCCTGTTATTTCAGACTAAAATGCCCTGAACCTTGCATAACGCTCTGCTGCTAACTGCTCTCCGGTCTTTCCGTTCTGTTTCTCTAAAAATTTCTTCATATGGCCTTTCATATACCTTGAAATGGACTCGCAGGCAGCCTCATCCGCCATGCCGTATTCCGGGATAATCTCTTCCACTACATTAAGGGCTTTCAAATCCTGGGCGGTAATCTTCATTACTTCGCTGGCCTCTTTTGCACGCTTTCCGTCTTTCCATAAGATAGACGCAAAGCCCTCCGGTGATAAAATGGAATAGGTCGCATTTTCCATCATCCAGACTTCATTTCCCACCGCCAACGCCAAAGCGCCGCCGCTGCCGCCTTCTCCAATCATCAGGCAGAGTACTGGGATTTTTAAGCCGGACATTTCATACAGGTTGCGGGCAATGGCTTCTCCCTGTCCCCGCTCTTCCGCTTCTTTTCCCGGAAATGCCCCCGAAGTATTCACAAAAGTAATAACTGGACGGTTAAATTTCTCCGCCTGCTTCATTAGGCGCAGTGCTTTGCGGTAACCCTCCGGGGAAGGCATTCCGTAATTATGCTTAGCACAGTCTTTTAAATCTTTTCCTTTATGGATACCGATGACTGTTACCGGCTGCCCGTCTAAATAAGCGATACCGCCCACGATGGCAGGATCGTCTCGGAACTGTCTGTCTCCGTGCAGTTCTATAAATCCGTCAAAAATGGCATCCATATAATCCACAGAGGCACAGCGGTCCACCTGTCTCGCCGCCTTTACCTTTTCCCAGGCGGAAAGGGGCTGGGATTTTGCGGCACGCTCTCTCATAAGCTCCGTCGGCTGATAGCAGTCATCACTGTGCAACGGATCAAAATTGGCGTAACCCGTTGTCTTATGATGCAGCTTTAAAATCTGAAATAAGGTCATCTTTAAGTCTTTTCGCTCCACAACCGCATCCACAAAACCGTGCTCTAACTGGAACTCTGCCCTCTGAAAGCCCTCCGGAAGCTTTTCGCCGATGGTCTGTTCAATCACACGGGGGCCCGCAAAACCAATCAATGCTCCCGGCTCAGCTAAAATAATGTCGCCTAACATGGCAAAGCTGGCGGTCACACCTCCGGTGGTGGGGTCCGTCAGCACCGGAACATACAATAAACCTGCGTCAGAATGGCGTTTTAATGCTGCGGAGGTCTTTGCCATCTGCATTAAGGAAATAATTCCCTCCTGCATTCTCGCTCCGCCGGAGCAGCAGAACAATACCACCGGCAGCTTTAACTCTGTGGCGCGTTCCACCGCAAGGGCGATTTTCTCTCCCACCACGTGTCCCATGCTGCTCATTAAAAATCTGGCATCGCAGATACCAAGGACGGTATCTTCCCCGTAAATCTTACAGCGTCCGATGGTAACCGCCTCATGAAGCCCGGTCTTTTCCTTTGCCGCTGCCACTTTCTGCTCGTACTCCGGAAAATCTAACGGGTTTGCCTCTTCTAAATCCTCAAACCACGGCTCGAAGGTCTCCTTATCCGCCACCATACGGATTCTGTTTTTGGTACGAACACGGAAATAGCTGCCGCATTCGTAGCAGACATACTTATTTTTCTTTGCCTCATCGCTGTCAATCTCTTTTCCACATGCCGGACAGACAATCGGCGGCTTTTTTTTCGGCTGCTCTGCCTGTGCGGGCTGCTCTGTCTTTTCCCCTGCCTCTTTATTTCCACCAAGGGTAATCCACCCTGATTTCTTTTTAAATAATGCTGCCATAATCTATTCCTTTCTTCAACCTGACAAAACCTGTGACCGACGCTATTTTCAACCAATGGCAAAGGTCAGTTCCGCTTTGCAGACCATTTTCCCGTCTACCTTTGCCACTGCGCTTCCCACGCCAATCGGACCTTTCTGCTTGATAATCTCCGTCTCTAACGTCAGTACATCCCCCGGAACTACCTTCTGTTTGAATTTTGCAGAATTGATTCCGGCAAAATAAGCTGTCTTTCCACGGTTCTCTTCCATTCCAAGGATTGCCACCGCTCCTGTCTGCGCCAGCGCCTCTACAATCAATACCCCCGGCATTACCGGCTCCCCCGGAAAGTGCCCTGCAAAATACGGCTCATTGTAGCTGACACATTTTTTTGCCACTGCGCGGACACCCGGCTCTAACTCCTCCACCGTGTCAATCAGCAGAAAGGGCTGACGGTGAGGGATAATTTCCATAATTTCCTTTGTTGTTAATACTGGCATATCCTGATAACCATACCTTTCCATAAATTGTCTTTTTCTTTGCCGAAGTGTTTCCTAGTCTTCGTATTTTTTAATTAAAATACTGGCATTGTGACCGCCGAAGCCTAAAGAGTTACTCAGGGCATAAGGAATTTCCATCTCTGCGGATTCCTTACAGTAATCTAAGTCTAATTCCTCATCCGGTGTGGTATAGCCTACGGTTGCATGTACAAAGCTATCCTGGATTTCTTTTACGCAGGTAACAAATTCCAACGCTCCTGCCGCTCCCAGAAGATGGCCTACCATGGACTTGGTGGAATTGATTTTTAATTCTTTTGCATGGTCGCCAAAGGCTGATTTAATGGCTCTTGTCTCGAAGAGGTCGTTGTGGTGGGTAGAGGTTCCATGAGCATTGATATATGTAACCTCTTCCGGTTTTACCCCTGCGTCATCCATAGCATTCGTCATGGCCCTTGCCGCGCCTGCACCGCTCTCTTCCGGAGAAGTGATATGGTAAGCATCGGAAGAAGTACCGTAACCTACTACCTCAGCATAGATTTTTGCTCCGCGGGCTTTTGCGTGCTCTAACTCTTCTAATACAACAATGGCAGAACCTTCACCCATGACAAATCCGCTTCTGTTTTTATCAAAAGGAATGGAGCATTTTGTCGGATCGCTCTCGCCAGAAAGTGCAGTCAGCGCACTAAATCCTGCAATACCGATTGGACAGATAGAAGCCTCTGTACCTCCGGAAACCATCACGTCTGCCTCTCCATGCTGAATGCTGCGGAACGCCTCACCGATGCTATTGGTTCCTGTAGCACATGCCGTTACCACGTTAATGCTTTTTCCCTTTAATCCAAACTGAATGGAAACGTTTCCTGCCGCCATGTTGGAAATTACCATAGGAACAAACAATGGATTGACTCTTGACGGTCCTTTTTCCACCAATTTGCTGTGCTCTCTCTCAATGCCCTGTAAACTTCCCACACCACAACCGATGGAAGTTCCCACACGATAGGGGTCTTCTTTTTCCATATCTAATCCGGAATCCTCAATTGCTTCCTTCGCCGCTGCGATGGCAAACTGGCTGAACGGCTCCATACGCTTTGCCGATTTTGGATCCATGTACTGTTTTGCGTCAAAGTCTTTTACCTCTGCCGCAATATGACATTTATATTCTGAAGCGTCAAAATGCGTAATCTCTGCAAATCCGATTTTTTCCGCCTTCACTCCCTGCCAAAACTCTTCCACACTAAGTCCGATAGGAGTAATGGCTCCCATACCTGTTACTACAACACGTCTACTCATTATCTGTTCTCCCTTTTCTATATGCTCATACCGCCATCCACAGAAATTACCTGTCCTGTGATGTAGGATGCTTTTTCCGATGCTAAAAATATAACCGTTTCTGCAATGTCTTCCACTTTACCGGTGCGCTGTAACGGTATCTGCTGTTTTACCGCCTCCTTGGCGCTCTCCGGCATCTGCTCTGTCATTTCTGTCTCAATAAATCCCGGCGCCACGGCATTGCAGGTAATGCCCCGTTTCGACAGCTCCCTTGCCACGCTCTTGGTCAGACCGATAACGCCTGCCTTGCTGGCGCTGTAGTTCGCCTGTCCGGCATTTCCGATGACACCGGAGACAGAGGAAATATTGATAATGCTGCCTGCACGCTGTTTTAAGAAATAGCGTGACATATGGCGGATGGTGTTGAACGCACCCTTTAAATTGGTATTTAATACGGTGTCAAAATCCTCTTCACTCATTTTCATCAGAAGATTGTCTCTTGTGATTCCGGCATTGTTTACCAGAATATCAATATGTCCGTACTCTTTGATACAGTTCTCAATCATTGCCCCGCAGGCGGTAAAATCAGAAACATCACACTGCAGAGAAACACCATCCCCGCCTGCTGCCTTTATCTCTGATACCACTGCCTCCGCTTTTTCTTTTGAACCATTGTAATTTACAATCACAAACGCACCCTCTCTTGCAAGGCTCTTTGCGATTGCACTTCCAATTCCACGGCTCGCTCCCGTTACCAGTGCCACTTTGCCTGTCAACATATCAATACCTCTGCCTTTCTTCGCCTGCTGATGCAGACCACATTTTTCGTTTCACTTTTTATGACAATGGATGTTCGCTGACAAAACGCTCAAAATCTTCCATTTTGTCAATATTGCAAACTTTCACTTCTTTGTTGATTTTCTTCATAAATCCGCTGAGGGTTTTACCCGGTCCGATTTCCACAAATTCGTCCACACCGTCGGCTATCATGCGCTCCACGCTCTGCTGCCAGCGCACGGAGGAAGATACCTGCTGCTCTAACAACTCTTTTACCTGACTGCTGTCTGTCACATAATCTGCAGTGACATTGGTAAGATAAGGTATCTGCGGTGTATTTACCGTAACATGCTCTAATTCTTTTCCTAACTTTTCTCCTGCTCCCGCAAGCATTTTAGAATGGAAGGGGCCGCTTACCTTTAACGGAACCACTCTTTTCGCCCCTGCCTCTTTGCAGGCCTCACCTGCCGCTGCCACAGCAGCCTCTTCCCCGGTAATGACAATCTGTCCCGGGCAGTTATAATTGGCAATGGAAACAATTCCGTCAGTTTCCTGGCATTTTTCCTCAATCACGTCTGCATCTAAGCCCAATACGGCTGCCATGGCGCCTCCGGTAGGTACAGCCTCCTGCATATAGATTCCTCTTTTCCGTATCAGCGCAAAGGCGTCGGAAACGGAAAGCACCTTTGCTGCAACTAACGCCCCGTACTCTCCGAGGCTTAAGCCTGCAGTTACGTCTGCGTGATAGCCCCTGCTCTCTAATGCGGTTAAAATCGCCACTTCCGCTGTCAGCATACAAATCTGTGTGTATTCGGTAATGTTGATTTTGTCATTTTCCTCAAAGCAAAGGGCTGCGATATCCAACCCGGACGCCTTTGATGCTTCCTCAAAAACAGCTTTGCATTCCGGCATCTGCTCGTAAAATTCCTTTGCCATTCCTATGTATTGTGCTCCCTGTCCGGGAAACATAAATGCTCTCTTTCCCATGTTTTCCATGCCTTTCTTTGTCACAATCTGTTTCCTGCCTTAACTTTCCGGCAAGTGGTTCTTGTCACAATTTTTACTTCCAGAATTTTTCCGGAAGCAATGCTTCTGCTTCTGCCACGATTTCTTCAATGATCTCCTGGCAGCTCTGCTCTTTTTTCACCATTCCGGCGCTCTGTCCTGCCATCAGGCTTCCGTTTACCACATCGCCGTCCATGACTGCCTTGCGGAGAGAGCCTAAGGTTAAGTGCTCTAATTCTTCAAATGAAGCTCCCTCTTTTTCTAACTTTAAGTATTCGCGGCTCATCTGGTTTCGGAGCACCCGGATGGGGTGTCCGGTGCTCATTCCGGTCACCTCGGAATCAATATCCTTTGCCTTGATAATGCGCTCTTTATAATTTGCGTGAACGATGCTCTCCTTTGCCACCACAAAACGGGTTCCCATCTGAACACCCTCTGCCCCAAGCATCATGGAGGCTGCAATTCCCCTGCCGTCTGCGATACCGCCTGCCGCAATGACCGGAATGCTTACGGCATCCGCCACCTGGGGAACTAAGGTCATGGTGGTCTGGGAACCGATGTGTCCGCCGGACTCCATGCCCTCAGCCACGACTGCATCCGCGCCGCCCCGCTCCATCATTTTTGCCATTGCCACGCTTGCCACCACAGGGATTACCACAACGCCTGCATTTTTCCAGGCTTCCATGAACTTTGCCGGACTTCCGGCTCCAGTGGTAACGACTTTTACGCCCTCTTCAATGACAATCTGTGCCACCTCGGCGGCGTTTGGGTTTAACAGCATGACGTTGACGCCGAAGGGTTTATCTGTAAGCTTTTTCGCTTCTCTAATCTGCTCTCTGACCACCTCAGGCGGCGCACTTGCGGCACCGATGATGCCGAGGCCTCCGGCATTTGATACGGCCGCTGCCAGATGGTACTCTGCCACCCACGCCATACCGCCCTGGATCACCGGATATTTGGTTCCAAGTAATTTGCTTACTCTCGTCTGCATTACGCTTCCACACCTTTACCTTTTAAATATTCCATAACGTCATTTACTGTTGCGATGCTCTCTAAATCCTCAGATGGGATTTCCACGCCGAATTCTTCCTCTAATGCCATAACTAATTCGAATAAATCTAAGGAGTCTGCGCCTAAGTCCTCTTTGAAGTTAGACTCTGCTTTGATTTCGCTTTCCTCAACGTTTAACTGCTCTGCAATAATTGGTTTCATTTTTTCTAACATGTGATTTTACCTTCCTTTTCCTTTTCTGGTTTTTGTTTGTTCGTGCAATTATTTGACGTTCCAATATTTTGATTATCAAACTATTTGCTTTTCAAAGCATATTATAGTTTCCAGCATTTGTCAACCAGAAAATGAAAAAAGTGTATTCCGGACTGTTTGGTGCGGAATACACTTAAAAAAACAAAACAATTGTTCTCGCTAAACATCACATACTTTAAACTAAACTAATCATCTGCATATGCTCTCATTGATATAATTCTATCATATATCTGAGGTTTTTCATGCGTAATCAATATAATGATATGATCCTTTTTTCTTCTCCTTAATTCTTCATATAAAACGTTCTTGCTTTCTTTATCCAACGAAGATGTGGGTTCGTCTAAAATCCACACACTTGCATTGGAGAAAAGCATTCTTAAAATCACTATTTTTTGCTTCTCCCCGTCTGACAGATTTATATTTTGATAATCAATCAAATTTCGACTATCTCTTAATGCAACATCTTTTAATCCGAAACTATCAATTAATTCATCAAGAACCTGTTCATCTATTTCCCCTTCCGCTTTACATATGATATTATTTTTTACAGAATCTAATAATAAATATGGATTTTGTTCCACAATTGCAACCCTTTTGTTTATAATATCCCTATACGCCAACTCTTTTATATCTTTATCATCAATCAATATACGCCCCTTGTAATCTAAACCAAATAGTCCCATAAAAAGATTCGCAAGTGTTGTTTTACCAATCCCATTTCTCCCCTCAAGCCAATAAATGTTACCCATTTCGAACTTTTCATTAAAGCAAAACAATTCCTCTTCATCCGGATACTTAAACACTACATTTTCGAATCTAATGTCTTCTATTTGATTGATTCTTGTTTTACCATATTTCGTTTCTTTCATTTTCAAATAAGGAAGAATTCTATTATAACTTGTGGATGTATCCTGAAATTTTTCTCCCAAATTCAGAAAAAAGTTTGTAGACTGAATAAGATTGGAAAAGTATGTAATCACTGTCGTTAAAAATCCTATGCTCAATTTACCTTTTATTACCTGTATTCCACCATATAAAAATAAAAATATCTGCGCAGCCAGAGAAATGCTACCATTTGCAACATCATACATATTTAATACATTTTGTCTATCATTCAACGTTTTAAAATAATTTTTAAAAAAACTATTTTGTTTATTCATGACATACTCTGAAAACCCATTATTTCTTATTGATTTCATTCCTGATATCATATGATACAAACCCGCAAAAAATTCTGTTTGCTTTTCTTTCACCTGCAAACTCGTTTTATAGATTTTCCTTTTTGATAAAGTGTAAACTATTATATACAAACCAACCAAGGTAAACAAAACTATACCTAATATGGGTAACTGATATATAATAATTATCCCTATCAATATCAAATTAAAAATATTACTTATAAAATCCCTAAAAAAAGAAATACAAAAATTAATAATGATATTACAATCACTATTAATTTTTTGATTTATAACGACGGGATCCTCTCTACAAATATTAGTATAGGAAACTTTATATAAGCGTTTGATAATTTTCATATTAAATGCATATACCGCATATGTTTCTAAATACAAATAGATTTTATTTGCAATCAACAAAAAAATCCTGATTAAAATAGATATTGAAAAAAACAAGCTACCATCCTGAATAATTGTTGTTGTTCTCCATCTACAAGGCAATTAACAATCTTACCTAATATCCATGGCCTAAGCACTGTCATAATGTTATAGTTAATATACAAAATTAAATACAATAAATACCATTTTTTCTTTATATACACCACTTTACAAGTTTTTGAACAAAAAATGCCGTATGAGACACTTTGGTGTATAATAAGTTTGCATATCAAACTATA
>ERZ808044.422-NODE-422-length-47582-cov-13.959878_pt1 | contig 47582 bp, 41 predicted proteins | sample MGYA00380195_ERZ808044 | MGnify/ENA primary metagenome ERZ808044 (study PRJEB31490, sample SAMN06133423) | mouse gut metagenome | isolation source: Z7_2 | host: mice | place: China: Chengdu | collected 2015-05 ...
CATTGTGCCAGTATTATCAGACGGAATCCGTCATTCATAAACTGGACCCACGCGTGAAGCTGATAGCGACGATCTGCTTTATCATCTCCTTATTTGTGGTAAAAAGCTGGGTCGGCTATGTGGTGGCGGCAGTCTTTCTGGCTGTGGTGATCAAATTGTCTAACGTGCCCTTCAAGTATATGATAAAAGGCATGAAGGCGATCGTCTTTATCATGATGATCACGGTGGTATTCAATCTGTTTCTGACGCCGGGAGAAGTGCTGGTCACGGTGTGGAAGATCAGGATAACCAGGGAAGGCCTGCAGCAGGCAGTAACGATGGCGGTACGGCTGTCCTTTCTGATCGTGGGCTCCTCGGTCATGACGCTGACCACCACGCCCAACAGCCTGACGGATGCGATGGAGAAGCTGATGAGGCCGCTTAAAGTCTTCAAGGTGCCGGTACACGAGGTGGCGATGATGATGTCCATCGCTCTGCGCTTTATTCCGATCCTGTTAGAGGAGACGGATAAGATCATGAAGGCGCAGATTGCCCGCGGGGCGGACTTCGAGAGCGGCAATCTGATCAGGAAGGCCAAAGCCATGGTGCCGTTGCTCGTGCCATTATTCATCTCGGCTTTTCGCAGGGCCAACGATCTGGCGATGGCCATGGAAGCGCGATGCTATCGCGGCGGTGAGCACAGGACGAAGATGAAACCCTTGCAGTATGCGCGCAGGGACAGGATCGCGTACGGTGTGCTGGCGGTTTATTTTGCGGCCTGCATTGCGATCCGGATCTGTCTGTAGGAGGGGAACGGTTCAGCCCGGGGTTATGCACCAGACGCCCCCTGCCCGAGGGCGATGTGTGGCAAAGCGGGATGCGAAGCGAAGAACGAATAGACGGGAGAAGACGGAGCGGCAGGCGTGAAATGAGAAGAGTTATGTTAACCGTGGCGTACGATGGGACCAATTATCATGGATGGCAGATACAGCCAGGCGGGGAGACGATAGAAGGCGTCCTGAACAGATGTCTTACCGGGCTTCTGGGGGAAACGGTGGCCGTGACGGGAGCGAGCCGCACGGATTCCGGGGTCCATGCGCTCGGCAATGTGGCTGTCTTTGATACGGAAAGCCATATTCCGGCGGATAAGATCGCCTATGCGTTAAACCGCAGGCTGCCGGAGGACATTAAGGTACAGAAGTCGGAGGAGGTGGACGGCGCGTTCCATCCGCGGCATACGGCAAGCCGTAAGACCTATGAATACCGGATCTACTGTGCGCCCTTTCCTATGCCGGTGCGCAGGCTCTACAGTCATTTTACCTATGTGCCGCTGGACGTGCGGCTGATGCGGCAGGGAGCGGAATATCTGGTGGGGATCCACGATTTCAGGAGTTTCTGCAGTGCCGGTGCGCAGGTGGACACGACGGTGCGCCAGATCGATTCGCTAGAGGTCGAAGAGTCGGGCAGAGAGATCGTGATCCGCGTGACGGGCCGGGGATTTCTCTACAATATGGTACGGATCATTGCCGGGACGTTGATGGAGGTCGGGCGGGGTCATATAGCGCCGGAAGCGGTGGCGCGGATCCTGGAGGCGAAGGACAGACAGGCGGCGGGACCTACGGCTCCGGCCTGCGGTCTTACCTTGATGGAGATCCGCTATCCGGATCTTAAGCCGCATCCGTGAGGTTGATTTTTCTGTAACAGTTCAGCCTTGTGATATTCAACAGTGACAGGGAAGCCAAGGGCTGAACGATTACATTTTTCTTGGGAAAAGGGGAAATTTGTCTTGCTAAATGCAGGGAAGTATGGTATCATAGCATTCGTTGAAGTTGCTTGTGAGAGAGCAAGAGCGGAATCGTATGTATAGCAGGCTCCATGGTCAAGCGGTTAAGACATCGCCCTTTCACGGCGGTAACACGGGTTCGATTCCCGTTGGAGTCATTTAAGTTATACGGACCTTTAGCTCAGTTGGTTAGAGCAACCGGCTCATAACCGGTCGGTCCTGGGTTCGAGTCCCCGAAGGTCCATTTTTGATTCAAACTAATTTAATCTGGTAGTATTGGCCTGGTGGCTCAGCTGGTTAGAGCGCCGCCCTGTCACGGCGGAGGTCGTGGGTTCGAACCCCATCCGGGTCGTTATAATATTTTTTATTACGTCTTATTTAAGCGTGTTTGGGATCTTAGCTCAGCTGGGAGAGCATCTGCCTTACAAGCAGAGGGTCATAGGTTCGAGCCCTATAGGTCCCATTAATCAATTTTATATTGATTATGCTGGTGTGGCGGAATAGGCAGACGCAAAGGACTTAAAATCCTTCGGGAGCAATCCCGTGCCGGTTCAAGTCCGGCCACCAGCATTATTTTTTTAGGAATCTATTTCAATTGGTCAGTGAAGTGGATTCTTTTTTACATTTTGAAGGAGGATGAAAATGAAAAATGATGTGATTGTAAAAGTACGGGAACTGATGGATGCGCCTTCCTGCTGTGCGGAGGCGAAAGCAGCCTGCGCGGCTGTAGAACAGATCCTTGAAAGAAAGGAAGATATTCTGTAACATAGAGGGTGGAATCTCTTGTGGAGGGAATACAAAAACGGCTCTTTGCGATTCTCAGAAAGAAGCAGAGGGCCTTTTTGTATTACGATAAGCTGTAGGCGTCAAATAAATTTGCCGTCTCCCATAATTCACGAAGCAGGGCAGCAGTTGTTAAATTTACAGATTGCGGAAGTATAAGGCAGGGCATTGCCGGAAAGGACAGAGGGTTGGTTGCATATCGAACGTTACGGGAAGAAGAAATAGAAAGGGAGCTGTTCCGGGATTTTGTCCGTCATCAGGTGGTGAATGACTGCTGGCGGAGAGAAGGAGGAGAATGGGTGGTAAAGAGCGACCCGTTTGTAGATGACTGGTCAGAGGAAGATTATCGGTTTCTGGTTGCCTGCCTGAAGAATACAGTCCGCACAGGCGGATTCGTGTGCGGGGCTTTCTGCGATGGGCGCCTTAAGGGATTTACCTCTGTTGAACCGGATTTTTTTGGCGGCGGGCAGAGATATCTTGACCTGTCCTGCATTCATGTGTCTGAGGATATGCGGGGCCTGGGGATTGGAAGGGAACTTTTCCATAAAGCCATGGAATGGGCCGGAAAAAAGGGCGCCCGCAAGCTCTATATTTCCGCCCATTCCGCTGTGGAGAGCCAGGCCTTTTACCGTGCCATGGGCTGTGTGGAGGCTGAGGTTTACAATCGGCAGCATGTGGAGAAGGAGCCTTACGACTGCCAGTTGGAGTGTAAACTGTAAGGGAATACGTAAAGGAGAGGACGGTTTGAGATATTATATTGCAGATCTTCATTTTTTCCATGAGGCAATGAATAAGGAGATGGATTGCCGGGGATTTGAAAGCGTGGAAATGATGAATGAATATATGCTGGAGAAGTGGAATAAAAAGGTCAGGAGAAACGATGAGGTGGTGATTTTGGGCGATCTTTCCTGGGGAAATGCAGAGCAGACGAATCGTCTGCTGGCGCAGCTGAAGGGGAAGCTGTATCTGATCCGCGGGAATCATGACAGATTTGACAGGGATAAAAAGCTGGATGTGGATCGTTTTCAGTGGATCAGGCCTTATGAAGAACTTTCAGATCATAAAAGAAAGGTGATTTTGTGCCATTACCCTATCCTGTTCTATAATGGCCAGTACCGTTTGGACGAAAAGGGGAATCCGAAGACCTATATGCTCTACGGTCACGTCCATGATTCGGGGGATCAGCGGCTGCTGGAGGAATTTCAGGGACGGGTCAGGGAAACCGTGACTACGGACATGGAAGGAAACAGGAGAAACATTCCCTGCAATATGATCAATTGTTTTTGCGTTTATTCTGACTATGAGCCGCTGACACTGGATCAGTGGATTGCCTGCGACCAGGCCAGAAAAAGAAAAGCAGCAAGATAATGCTTCCATGAGAAAGGGCTTTCAAAACTTCTTGACTTAATATCTTAAGTTTACTATTATTATTGTAGAAAGAAATACGGAAAAAATGCAATTGAAGGAAATATGAATATGCAGTCGAAAAAAAACAGTGAAAGTAAGGCGATTACAATTTATGACATTGCCAGAGAGGCGGGAGTTTCTCCTTCCACTGTATCCAGAGTTCTGACAAGCAGAGCGAAAGTCAGCAGCGGAAAGAGGGACAGGGTACTTGAGGTAATCGAAAAATACAATTTTAAACCGAATACCTTTGCAAAAGGGCTTGCGGAGACGAAAAGCAAAACAATCGGCGTTCTGATGGCGGATGTAAGGAACCCTTATTATGCATCTATGTTTGTTTCATGTGAGATGGCGGCAAGGAGGGAAGGCTACTCTGTCATTTTATATAATTTCCTGGGGGATGTGGAGCTTGAGGAGGAGCTTTTGGGGCGCCTTTTAGAGCAGCGTGTTGACGTGATTATCCTTTTGGGAGGCCATGCGGATGAACTGGTATCGAATATGAAATATGTAGAAGCGGTAAATAATGTTATGGCTACGACGCCGGTGCTCATCACCGGGAAGCTGGACGGAACACAATGCAATGTCGTCAGAATCAACGCCATGAAATCCATGGAGCTTGTGATGGAACATCTTTTTTCATTGGGACATGAAAAAATTGCAGTGGCTGGCGGACGGATGGATGTGTTCTCTACCTATGAAAAGATATTGAAATATAAGCAGTGTCTGAAAGAAAGAGGGGTAGAGATTGACAGTGCCCTGATCGGAGATGGGGGCGGATATGATTTTAACTCCGGTTATGTGCAGATGAACGGCATTTTTGAGAAAGGAATAAAACCCACGGCAGTGATCGCAATCAACGATTTTGCGGCATGGGGGGTAATAAGAAGTATTCATGAGCATGGACTGCAGATCCCGAAAGATATAACGCTGGTGAGCTATGACGATACCTATATGGCGGAAACAGCGGAACCGAAGCTCACCAGTGTGAATTATAATTATGAGGAATATGGCAAAACGCTGGTCAGGACAGCAATCCGGCTGATTGAAGGAGACGAGTCTGTGCCGAGGATTCAGATGATAGAGCCGTCTTTGGTAATTCGGGAGAGCAGTGCTGTGAGGCGAAAAGAGAACTAAAATAAACAATAAAGGCTTTGATTTTTTGGGTAAGCGTATTAAAAGTAAAAGCAGTCGGTGACAGGAAGTTGGCTGAAACCGGATTCATGAGCAGATTAAACGGAGAAGATGAGTATGGAGACAACTTATCTTCTCTTTTTTATGTGCAAAAAATACAAGTTTGACAAGGATTTTTAAGGCTATTCAGAAATATTATGAAATGCTTAAAGGGATTTTTATAAAAGGGTGTTCATGTATATTCGGAAGTCTAAGGTAAATTTCAAAAGTGTTTCAGAAAAATTTCAAAAAACAGGATTTGAGAAAAGAAATGGATAAAATAAATTGTGAAATTATTAACTTTCGGTAAAATATACAAAAATCATATGTTAAAAATGTTAAAAATGTGGAAAAAAAGGAATTTGTGAGATACATATTGACAACGGACACGTGAAAGTTATATCATATTTTTCAAGAAAGCGATTTCAAAACTTAAAGATGGGAGAGAGGGTTATGAAAAGAAAGAAAAATGGTGAAATGACCTTTATCCAGAAGGTTGTGAGGTACCGGGTACTGCTTCTTATGTGTCTGCCGGCAATCGTGTTCTTCTTCCTGTTCAACTATGTGCCGCTGCCGGGAATCTACGTGGCATTCGTCAAGTACAACTACAGGGACGGTATCTTCGGAAGTAAGTTCGTGGGGCTGCAGAATTTCGAGTTCCTGGCAAGCTCCGGCAAGCTGTTGACGCTGACCAGAAACACGATTCTGTACAACATCGCATTTATTCTGCTGGGGAATTTCCTGGCGGTATTCGTGGCAATCCTGCTCAACGAAATGCGCAGCAAATGGTTCAAGAAGGTATCCCAGACGCTGATGTTCCTGCCTTACTTCATTTCACAGGTACTTGTAGGTATTCTGGTATTCAACCTTTTAAACTATGATACGGGTTTTGTAAACGGAATCCTGACCCGACTGGGAATGGAACGATGGCAGCCATATGCGGATCCGAATGTGTGGCCGGTGCTTCTGGTAGTCATTTATCTCTGGCAGCAGACAGGATATAACTCCGTAGTATACTTCGCGTCGATCATGGGCATCGACGGAGAGATGATGGAGGCGGCCAAGGTCGACGGCGCCAACGGATTCCAGAGAATCCGCTACATAATTCTTCCTTCCTTAAAGCCCACCATTGTTATTCTGCTTCTGTTTGCATTGGGCGGCATTGTAAAGGGTAACTTCGGACTGTTCTACAATATTGTGGGTACGAACCCGCTTCTGTATGAAACGACAGATATCATTGAGACTTATGTATACCGCGCTACCATGACGGACTTCAACTTCATGACAGCGTCTGCGGTGGGTCTGTATCAGTCTATTGTGGGGTTTGTGATCGTAATGGTGGTCAACTATATCGTTAAGAAGATCGAACCGGATTACTCCCTGTTTTAAAGTACAACATTCCAGACAAATGTATTTAATCGGAAGCGGAGGTCAATCATGGCAAATAAAAATATGGATTTAATGGAATCGGGTGCCAAAGTAAAGCTTGGCACTTCGGATAAGATCATCAGGGGATTTGGATATATATTCGTAAGTTTTTACGCAATCTGCTGCGTTGTTCCCTTCCTGATCATCGTAAGTTCCTCTTTTACCAGCGAGGCGGCGATCCGGGAGTTCGGCGTACAGCTCTTCCCCAAAGACTTTACTCTTGAAGCGTACAAGATGGTGGCGAAAAGCGGCGGAATCTGGTGGTCATACCTTTTGACCATTGTGCTTACGGTAGTGGGAACCGGCGTCGGCCTGTCCATCATTTCAATGACGGGCTACGCATTGCAGAGAAGGGATTTCCCCTTCCGCAACGCCATCTCCTTTTACATTTACTTTACCAGTCTGTTTTCCGCAGGTCTTGCTCCTTACTACCTGACAATGACGCAGACTTATCACTTACAGGACAGCTACTTTGCAGTGCTTCTGCCTTTGCTGATGTCCTCCTGGCTGATCATTTTGATGAAGAACTTTGTGAAGGCCATCCCCCACGAGATCACAGAGTCCGGGAAGATCGACGGGGCAGGGGATATGAGGATCTTTATCTCCCTCATCCTGCCTATGCTCAAGCCGGCGCTGGCAACCATCGGCCTGTTCCTGGCGCTGGGCTACTGGAATGAGTGGTATCAGTCCTCCCTGTTTTTGGGATCCAAGGTATCGGTAAAACCTTTGCAGTATACCCTGTACGAGGTTGTAAATAAGGTAGATGCTCTTAAAAACTCCGTAGCGGGGCAGTTCGTAGACTTAAGCGATATTCCCCAGGAGAGTGTAAAGATGGCGAATGCGGTTCTGGCAACGGGACCTATCGTAATGCTTTATCCTTTCGTACAGAAATACTTCATCAGCGGTATTACCGTCGGTGCGGTAAAGGGTTGATTTTTTGAAATTTAAATGCGGATGCCGTGGTAAGGCTGCGGCTCCGCAAATCATAAGGTTGATACCCTGCAGAGCAGGGTTCAATATAAAAAAATAAATGGAGGTAAAAAATGAAAAAGAAATTACTTGCAGTACTCCTGGCTGCCACTATGGTAGTCAGCCTGGCAGCCTGCGGGGGCGGAAGCGATTCTTCCTCATCCGACAGCGCACCTGCCGAAGACACAGCAACTACAGATGATGCGGCTGCTACAGACGATGCAGCTACCGATGATGCGGCAGCTACGGACGATTCCGCAGCAGCGGATGATACAACCGCTTCATCCGACGATCCCTGGGCGGACGTAGACACATCCGAGCATGTAAAGATTGTTTACATGACCACAGGCGATGCTCCTTCAGGAGACAAGCTTGCCAATTATGAGGCAGTTATGGAGCAGTTGAATGCCATCCTTACCGAGAAGGTAAACGCAGAACTGGAAACCAATTTCATTTCCTGGACAGATTATCTTTCCAATTACAACCTGACGCTGGCCCGTATGGACGGAACCGTTGACCTGGTTGGTACCGCTTCCGACTGGCTGGATGCATGGCCGAACGCCAAGAACGGCGCGTTCCTTGAGCTCTCTGAGGACATGCTCAAGACCTACGCTCCCAAGACATGGGCAAGCGTTCCCGCTGAAAACTGGGATCTGTGTAAGTACAACGGCGAAATCTATCTGATGCCTGAGGATAATTACGCACAGTGGACAAACCATGGCTATATCTATCGTCTTGACTGGGCGAGGGAAGCCGGACTTGCAGACGGCGTACATAGCTGGGAAGATTTGACCACATACTGGAAATATGTAAAGGAAGCTTATCCTGATATCACTCCTTGGGATTCTGACGGAACCCATTATGCACAGATGGTAAGCGGCTGGATTGCTTCTCATTCTACCTATGTGCCCATCGACGGAATCAACGCCGGCGCTATGTGGGGCGGCACCAAGGAAGATCTCTACACCGTTTATTCTCCTTATGTAACCGAGACAGACTCTCTGGTAGAGTATGCCAAGATGATGAAGGAGTGGGATGAGATCGGCGTTTGGAAGACAGACGTTCTGAACAATACCGCTTCCACCAACCGTGACGATTTCAAGATCGGTAAGACGGCGGCTGACCAGCATCATACCCAGACCTGGACAGGTCTTTGCAGCCCTAAAGATCCTTCCAACAAGATTTATGAGGATGATCCGGACGCTGAGGTTGGTTTCTTCTACTTTGGCGAGGAGACCAAGAACGTAGTTGCTCTTTCCATCACACACGGCGCTATGGCTATTTCCGCAGGAAGCGCTAACCCTGAGAGAGCCCTGATGGTTTATGACCTGCTCAGAAACGATCCTGACTGCTATAAGCTGTTCAACTATGGTATCGAAGGCGTTTCATGGGAACTGAACGACGAAGGACTTCGTCAGCAGCCTGAAGGATATACCGATGAGAAGGCCGGTATGGTTACCAACTTCTGGTGGGGACGTAACGATGATCTGGAGATTAAGTCCGCACAGACCAACTGGGATGCGGTTGACAAGCTGTATGCTGAATATGACAGCATCAAGATCGAATATCCTTACGGTCAGTTCGTACCTGAGGTTGACAGCATTCAGGCTAAGATCCAGAATATCAACGAGATCCACACCAACTATATGAAGCAGATTTCCTTCGGTAAGTATTCCGGAACCGCTGAGGAGATCGTTGCCGAGTATCAGCAGAAGCTGAAAGATGCGGGTATCGATGATGTTACCGCAGAACTGCAGGCCCAGTTTGACGCTCTTTACAAATAGAGAGTAAAAGCTCTGTACATGCAGGGAGAAACAGAATACAATAGGCAGAAGAGGCGGCAGCGCCGCTTCCCTGCCTTACGAAAAGGCAGGGGCAGACCCTGCCTTTTTTGCAGCTTATGCGGCATTGTAACATAGGGCAGCGTAGGCAGGTTATAAGAAAAAGTGAGTTAAGGAGAGTATTTATGAGTTGCAGATTTGAGATTAAGGATGATTTCTATCTGGATGGGGAAAAAGTGAAGATTATCTCCGGGAGTATCCATTATTTCCGGATCGTGCCCGAGTACTGGAGGGATCGGCTGGAGAAGCTGAAAATGCTGGGGTGCAACACGGTGGAAACTTACATCCCATGGAATTTCCATGAGAAGGAAAAGGGAGTTTTTGATTTTTCAGGGGACAGAGATGTTGCCGGCTTTGTTAAACTTGCACAGGAGCTGGGACTGTGGGTGATTCTCCGCCCTTCGCCCTATATTTGCGCGGAGTGGGAGTTCGGCGGGCTTCCCTGGTGGCTTCTTAAGGAGGAAGGGATGCGCCTGCGCTGTAATTATGAGCCTTTCTTAAAACATGTGAGGGAATATTATGAGAAGCTCTTTGCCGTGATTGCTCCGTTGCAGATTACGGAGGGCGGCCCGGTGATTATGATGCAGGTGGAGAATGAGTATGGCTCCTATGGAAACGACCATAAGTACACGGAATATTTAAGAGATCTTATGGTTGAATGCGGCTGCAGGGTACCCCTTGTCACTTCCGACGGCTTCATGGAGGATATGTTAAACTGCGGCGAGGTGGGCGGCGTACAGCAGACAGTGAATTTTGGCTCGAAGGGTCGGCAGCAGCTTACTGTGCTGAAAAAGAAAGTGGGAGATGCCAAGCCGCTGATGTGTATGGAGTTTTGGGTAGGATGGTTTGACAGTTGGGGAATTCCCGAACATATGGGAGGAGATACTAGGCTGCATGCCAGGGATTTGGAAGAAATTCTGGATATGGGACACGTGAACATTTATATGTTTATCGGAGGAACAAATTTCGGATTCTTTAATGGCTCCAATTATTATGAAAAGCTGACGCCGGATGTGACCTCCTATGACTATGATGCGCTGCTGACGGAGGATGGACAGCTTACTGAGAAATATGAAGCTTTCAGGGAAGTGATCTCACGGTATGTGCAGATTCCCCAGGTGAAGCTCAGCATGGATATTAAGCGAAAAGGGTATGGCGCCCTCAAAGTGGAGCGCAGTACAGGGCTTTTCCCCAACTTGGAAAATTTGACCGTTCCGGTCAATAGCTTATCGCCTCAGTCGATGGAGAAGCTGGGACAGGGTTACGGTTATATTCTCTATGAAAACGAGTTGGAGAGTACAGGGGATATTGGGGTGATCAGGCTCATGGACGCCAATGACCGGGCGAATATTTTTGTGGATGAAAAGCCGGTGGCAACGCTCTATGACAGGGAACTTTTGGAGGAGCATGTATTTGAGGAAGCAGTTCCAAAGGGAGAGAAGCTCTCCGTGCTGGTGGAAAACATGGGCAGGGTGAATTACGGCTCTAGGATGGAGAAACAGCGCAAGGGAGTCGATGGAAATGTGCTGGTAAATGGACATCAACTCTATTACTGGAAGCAGTACTGCCTTCCCATGGAAGATTTGTCCGGGCTGGATTTTGAGAAACCGCTGGCGGAGGGAACGCCGGGATTTTATGAGTTCACCTTTGAGGCCCAGGAGCTGGGAGATACCTTCCTTGATTTCTCCGGCTGGGGAAAGGGCTGCGTTTTGGTAAACGGCATTAATATAGGAAGGTTCTGGGAGATTGGCCCGCAGAAAAGGCTGTATATCCCAGCTCCGCTGCTTAAGAAGGGAAAGAATACAATTCTGATTTTTGAGACGGAAGGAAAGGCTCCCGGGGAGATTAGACTGGAAGAGGAACCCCTGCTGGGATAGGGAATATGTTTTTCATAACTGCCTCATAAATCGTGATGCGGTCAATTGGCTCGGGCAGCAACCGTTGTGTATTTTAATGTAAATTTTGTTGTAAGGACAGGCTTCTTTTTGTATAATTGAGCTGTGGGGAGGAAAAATTGTATCGTTTTACATAAAATAGTGGAAGGAAAGGATAATAGGATGAGTGATTACAAAATAAGCACAAAATGTGTACAGGCAGGATATACTCCGGGAAATGGGCAGCCGCGGCAGATACCCATCATCCAGTCTACCACCTTTAAGTATGCGACCGGTGAGGATATGGGTAAGCTCTTTGACTTAGAGGCTTCCGGTTATTTTTATTCAAGACTGCAAAATCCCACGAATGATGCGGTTGCGGCAAAGATTGCGGAGCTGGAAGGCGGAACTGCGGCAATGCTGACTTCCTCGGGGCAGGCCGCCAACTTTTTTGCATTGTTTAATATCTGCGAGTGCGGCAGCCATATCGTGTCATCCTCTTCTATTTATGGCGGAACCTTCAATTTGATTTCTGTTACCATGGCCAAGATGGGAGTGGAAGTGACCTTTGTTTCGCCGGATGCTTCCGAGGAAGAACTGAATGCAGCTTTCAGGGAGAATACGAGAGCAGTGTTTGGAGAATCTATTGCCAATCCGGCGCTGACGGTTCTGGACATTGAAAAACTTGCCAGGGCAGCCCATAAGCACGGAGTGCCGCTGGTGGTGGATAATACCTTTCCGACTCCGGTTAACTGCCGTCCAATTGAATGGGGAGCGGATATTGTAACGCATTCTACCACGAAATATATGGACGGGCATGGAGCTGCTGTTGGCGGAGCAATTGTCGACGGAGGAAATTTTGACTGGATGGCATATTCTGATAAGTTCCCGGGGCTTTGCAGGCCGGATGAGTCTTATCATGGTATCACTTACGCTGAAAAATTCGGAAAGGAAGGGGCATTTATCACCAAGTGTACTTCTCAGTTGATGAGAGATCTTGGATGTATACAGTCGCCGCAAAACGCATTTTATCTGAATCTTGGGCTGGAATCTCTTCATGTGCGTATGCCGCGCCACGTGGAAAATGGACAGGCGGTAGCAGAGTTCCTTGAGGGGCATCCGCAGGTTTCCTATGTAAATTATCCGGGGCTTGCTTCTGACAAATATCATGCGCTTGCCGAAAAGTATATGCCAAAGGGAGGATGCGGAGTGGTATCCTTCGAGCTTAAGGGCGGGCGGAAAGCAGCGGAAACATTTATGAAAAATTTGAAACTGGCCGCTATTGAGACGCATGTGGCAGATGCAAGGACATGCTGCTTAAATCCTGCGACCACGACCCATCGCCAGATGACCGAAGAGCAGCTTAAGGAAGCAGGCGTTCCGGCCGGACTGGTGCGCATTTCCTGCGGCCTTGAAGATAAGGAGGATTTGATTGCAGATTTCGCCCAGGCGCTGGATGCGATTTGAATAAAATAAAGTTGCTGTCCACATAATATCCATGGAGGTGGATAGAAAATGGACAGTAACAATTTTATCAATAACTATGCAGGCGGGCTTTCCAACATTCCTCTGGGGCTTGGGGTTCCTCTTGCCATGAATGACGGTGTCAGGGAGGGCTTTCATCATCTGAGTGAGACGGAAAAAGAGCATATTATTTTGAAGTGTAAAGATGCCAAAACGAAGGACGAGATGGACAGGATTATTGATTCTCTCTCTCCGGAGGACAGAGACGATATCAACAGTGTGTTCGACGGACCTGGCATTGGATAGTAATTAACTTATGGAAAAGTGAATAAGGATCGTGTATAATAAGTACGGGCTTTGAGCCCGTACTTATTTGATTACAATAAGCTGGCTCGCGAAGCGTGGCAGCGTTTGTTACATAAGGATGGCTGGCGAAGCCTGACATCCGTTGTTTAAAGACCGATTTTATCATATATTTATATTATCAGGAGGTTTGGAAATGAAAATTACGGAAATTGTGGAAGCAAAAAAGAAACAGGGGAAATCAATTTTATCCTTTGAGATATTTCCTCCCAAAAAGGAGGAAGCGCTTAAGAATATCGATGCTACGCTGGAGCGGCTCTGTGACCTGCATCCGGATTTTATCAGTGTGACCTTTGGGGCAGGGGGAAGCGCTACGGATAATAAGACCCTGGGGATTGCCAAAAAGATTAAGGATAATTATGGAGTTGAGCCTATGGTACACCTGACTTGTCTGCATTACGGCAGAGAGGAGATCGGTGAAATGCTAAAGCAGTTTGAGGATGCAGGGATTGAAAATGTACTTGCACTCAGAGGAGATGTAAATCCTAATATACCCATGAAGCAAGATTTCAGGTATGCCAATGAGCTGGTGGAATTTATCAAAGGCAGGGGAGATTTTGATGTCAGCGGAGCCTGTTATCCGGAAACCCACTTAGAAGCGCCGGATGCCATTACGGATATCCGCAACCTGAAAAGAAAGGTGGATGCGGGGGTAAGCCATCTCATATCGCAGCTCTTTTTTGACAACGAATTTTTTTATAATTTTTATGAAAAAACCAGGATTGCAGGAATTGACGTTCCTGTGGAAGCCGGAATTATGCCGGTGACTAACTGCGCTCAGATTGAGCGCATGGTGAATACCTGCGGGGCATCCCTTCCGAAAAAGTTTGAGAGAATTTTACATAAGTATGAGGATAATAAGGAGGCGCTTTTGGATGCGGGGATGGCCTATGCCCTGAATCAGATTGTGGATTTGATCGCCAATGATGTGGATGGGGTACATATATATACTATGAATAATGTGAAGGTTGCAGGCAGGATTTGTGACGGGATTAAGAGTCTTATCTGATGTAACGGCCAGTAAGGCTGTAGGAAACGTCACAGGGAAAAAGGTTAAGAGGAAGTCGGTATGAGGAAAAGGGCGCTGATTACAGGAGCTTCCCGGGGGATCGGGGAAGCGGCGGCAAGAGCACTGGCAGGGGAAGGCTATGATTTGTTTCTGGTGTGCAAAAGTTCCAAAGAAGCGATTGGCAGGCTGGGAGAGGAACTGGCACAGCAGTACGGGATTTATTGCGAAACAGCGCTGTGCGATGTATCGGGCGCAGGCCAGGTGGAAACAATGATAAAAAAAGCGGGAGATGTCCATATACTGATTAATAATGCTGCGGTTTCTTATGTAGGACTTCTCACGGATATGTCTCTTAAGGACTGGCATCAGGTCATAGGTACAAATCTGGATTCTTTGTTTTATACTTGCCGGCTGGTGGTGCCGCAAATGGTGAGACGAAAGGAAGGAAGGATCATCAATATTTCTTCTGTCTGGGGAAATGTGGGAGCGTCCACGGAGGTGGCCTACAGTGCTTCTAAAGGCGGGGTAAACGCCTTTACGAAGGCGCTTGCCAAAGAGCTTGCTCCCAGCAATATTCAGGTGAATGGGATTGCCTTTGGCGTCATTGATACGGATATGAACGCCTGCTTTTCGGGAGAAGAACTGAAAGCTTTAGAGGAGGAAATTCCGGCAGGAAGAATGGGAAGTACAGCGGAAGCCGGGGAGATGATCCGGATGCTGGTAAAAGCGCCAGGGTATCTGACGGGTCAGATTCTTACTGTGGACGGCGGATGGATATAGGACAGGAAAAGTAGAAACAGAAAGAAAGAGGGTTACAGAGATGTATGATGTTGTGATAATCGGTTCAGGGCCTGCAGGGCTCTCAGCTTCAATTTATGCAAAAAGGGCAGGACTTAAGGCCCTTACTTTGGAGCAAAATCCCTTAAGCGGCGGGCAGGTACTTAACACCTATGAGGTGGACAATTATCCCGGACTTTCGGGAATCAACGGGTTTGACATGGGAATGAAATTCCGGGAACATGCGGATAAGCTGGGATGCGAGTTCAAGAATGCCGCCGTATGCGGAGTCAAAAGGCTGAAAGCTTCGGCAGAGCCTGAAGAAACAAAACCTGTGGAAGGTTTGAGGGCTGCGTCTGCAAAAGAGCCCGCCTGGGAAAATGGATTTGTGATTGAGACGAAAGAAGGAGAAATTTCTGCAAAAACGGTAGTGGCGGCCATGGGCGCCGTCCACGCAAAGCTCCAGGTGCCGGGGGAGGAGGAATTTGCCGGAAAGGGAGTATCCTACTGTGCAACCTGTGACGGCGCCTTTTTCAGGGGAAAGGTGACGGCCGTGGTCGGCGGCGGTGACGTGGCGGTGGAGGATGCCATCTTCCTGGCTCGAGCCTGCGAGAAGGTCTATCTGATTCACCGGCGCGGGGAACTGCGGGCGGCCTCCATTTTACAGAAGGAACTGATGGCACTTCCCAATGTGGAAATCCTGTGGGACCGTGTGGTAAAAAGAATTGAGGGAGAGGGGCAGGCCCAGGCTCTTGTTCTGGAAAATGTAAAGACAGGGGAGAAAGAAACGCTTGCGGTAAACGGTGTATTTATTGCAGTGGGAATTGTGCCTTCCGGTGATCTTTTAAAGGATATGGTGAGCTGTGATGAGCGAGGGTATTTCATTGCAGACGAGGATTGTGCGACGGATATGCCGGGAATTTTTGTGGCAGGAGACCTGCGCAAGAAAAAGCTCAGGCAGGTGGTGACAGCAGTAGCGGATGGGGCCAATGCCATAGCTTCTGTGCTAGATTATCTGCGGGAGAATCCTTGAGAGATTTGGAATAATTGTTAGAAAAAAGCCTTCGGGAAGAAAACTTCCCGGGGGCTTTTCTTAACATATAGTTGACAGAGAAAGCCATAAGTGATATATTTATTAAGAAAGATGTAACAAATTTGTAATAATTCATAGGATAAATGAGAAACTTACAATAGAGAAATGAAAAGAACGGAGGTTATCATGCACAGAAAAGTATTGAAAGCAGGCAGACGTACAGCGGTTTATGCAGTATCGGCGGTTCTTTTGTTTTCAGGCATGAATATAGATGCGTTAGCAGCGGATACAGCAGGGCTTCCCTCAGCGGGACTAGATTTCTTTTTATCATCCAATGCGACTAGTGTTAAGAGTCTTAAAGAAGAGGATGAGACGAATATTGATTCCGAGAAGGAAGTGCCTAAGTCTGAAAGTCCAGCGGCTGAGGATAGGCAGGTGGCAGCAACTTCTTCACCGACGGCAGAGCCCACAGCGACACCGATGCCGACGGCAGAGCCGGTGGAAGAAGAGAAAGTGATTGAGGAAACTACAATTTCTACCACCACCAAACCATTAAACCAGGTGGAGAGAGAAATTGAGGCTAAGAAAGAGGAAAAAGGCTTTCGCTCTCTGGTAATTGCAAAGGTAAACGACTATGTAAATGTGAGAAGCATTCCCAGTGAGGAAGGAGAGATTGTAGGAAAGCTCTATGACAAGTCGGTAGGAGAGTTTATTTCTGAGCAGGATGGCTGGTACGAGATAGAATCCGGCAGTGTAACCGGGTTTGTGAAAGCAGAATATTGTGTGACTGGTGAGGATGCGGTCTCTCTTGCTAGGGAGGTAGGAACCAGGATTGGAACAGTAAATACCACAACCTTAAAGGTGCGGGAAGAGCCGGGAATGGATGCTGTGGTTTTGGGTTTGGTGCCGATTGGAGATGAACTGATTGTCACGGAAGAAGTAGGCGATTGGGTAAAGGTGGATATAGAGGAAGGTTTCGGCTATGTATCCATTGATTATGTGGATCTCTCCACGGAGTTTGTGAAAGCAGAGTCCAAGGCAGAAGAGGAAGCAAGACTTGCCAGGGAAGAAGCAGAGAGGAAAGCCGCGCAGGAGGCAGCAAGGAAGGCGGCTGCTAAGAAGAATTCTTCGTCCTCTTCTTCAGGGAGCAGCAATAATATACAGCCACCTGTGATTTCCTCAGGAAGTGGCAGTGAGATGGGAGCTGCAGTAGCAAACTTTGCATGTCAGTTTGTGGGCAATCCTTATGTATATGGAGGAACTAGCCTGACGAATGGTGCGGATTGCTCCGGGTTTGTCATGAGTGTGTATAACAACTTTGGTGTGAGCCTGCCTCATTCCTCAGCGGCAGACAGAAGTGTGGGAGCTTCGGTAGATGGGCTTGCCAACGCGCAGCCAGGAGATATTGTGTGTTACTCCGGGCATGTGGGAATTTACGTGGGAGATGGAAAGATTGTTCATGCTTCCACCTCCAGGACAGGGATCATTATCTCCAATGCAAACTATCGTTCTGTACTGTCGGTCAGAAGGATTTTCTAAAGAATTATCTAAATAAAATAGTGATTGCATAGAGCAGGATATAATAGAATAAATTTAATCCCCGCCGCTTGTGGCGGGGATTTTTGTAAATAGTCTGAATTTATTTTTTGAAATAAAAGACATTGACAAAACGGGGCTTGTACAACATTCACAAATTTTCCAGGAAGGGTGTTCAAAAGGGAAAGAACCGCAAAAAGAAAACAACAAAGTTATCCACAAAGAAAAGTTGATAAATGAGGGATTTGTCAGTTATACACCAAGTTATCCACATTATCCACCGACGGAATGGAGAAGTTCTGGGAAAAGTTAAATCAGAATTAAGAACGAATGTTTTGTGGATTGTGATAGAAGGGCAGAAAAAAGCAGAAGCATGTCGAAATGTTCCGATGTAGAAATTGTCCGAAAATTAAAGGATTCAAAAAGGAAAAACGGGAATTGTTGCATAACAGATACAAGCTGTGGTATAATATTTCCACAATAATCCAAAGAAAGGATGATGAGTATGAAATATATAATATCAGGTAAGAATATTGAGGTTACCCCTGGCCTGCGAAGTGCCGTAGAGGACAAGATCGGAAAGCTTGAGAGGTATTTTACGGAAGAGACGGAGGTTCATGTGACCTTGAGTGTCGAGAAGGAAAGACAGAAAATTGAGGTTACTATTCCTGTTAAGGGAAATATCATCCGTTCTGAGCAGGTAAGCAACGACATGTATGTTTCCATCGACTTGGTGGAGGAGATTATCGAAAGACAGCTTAAGAAGTATAAGAATAAGCTGGTGGATCAGAAACAGTCGGCAGGATTTTTCAAACAGGAATATATTGATAAGGAATACATGGAGGATGAGGAGGTTAAGATTATCCGCAGCAAGAAGTTCGACATCAAGCCCATGTATCCAGAGGATGCCTGTATTCAGATGGAGCTTTTAGGACATAATTTCTTCGTGTTCTGCAATGCAGAGACAGAGCAGATCAATGTAGTTTACAAGCGGAAAGGAAATACTTACGGATTGATTGAGCCGGAATATTAAAGAATTAAAACAGCCGAAAGGATGTGCGGCGTGCCGCACATCCTTTCGTGGTAAGCTGTTCTGCGAAGTAGAATAGCGTTTGTTACAATAAGCCGTCTCGCGAAGCGTGACGGCGTTTGTTGGTAAGCGGAGAAATTATGTTTACTATTCAGATAACAGCCTTTTTCATATTATTATTGGGTATCGCATGGAGATTTAGGATACATTTAGTGGAGGCAGCTGCGGTGGGAAGCGCACTTCTTATTTTGGGGTTATACGTGCTTGCCTTTTTTCGTGCGCTTTCCTTTTCGGATTATATAGCGGTGACTGGGATAGTGCTTTGTGGGATCTATCTTGCAAAGCTCTCACAGGAAAAAAGAAAAGAACTGCTGCAATTCGCCAGACGGGAGATGGTAAGTCCTGCCACATTGACCGCGCTTATCATGACGGTGGTTATGACGGTTTGTGTCAGCAGCAAAGTTGTGAGTTGGTGGGATGATTATAATTTTTGGGCCACCGATGTCAAGTCACTTTTTTATTTGGACGGGTATGCGCAGAAGTACACTAACGTGGCAGCGGAGTTTGGGGACTATCCTCCAGGGACACAGCTTATGAAGTGGTGGTTTCTTCATTTTTCTCCGGGTAAGTTCCGCGAAGGGCTGATGTTTGCAGGATATTATTTCTTAAATCTGTCTTTTTTGTTTCCTATGCTCAGGATACTGAATAGAGACTGCAGGCGGCGAGAGAATTTGCAAAAGGGCGCAGATGAGATTTCAGGGTATACTGCGCAGAGAACTAAGTATTCTGTCTGGAAAAAAATTTCTCAGATGGCAATAGCAGCGGCTTTGCTCTGGTTGTTTCCCTCAGTGGCGGAGGCGTTCTGGTGCGACGGTTGCTGTGCGGATTTGACCATGGCACTGGTGTATGGGGCGTTTCTGGTATCGGTGGTAGATAAGGAACACGGCAGATTTTTTTATTATGGAAGACAGACTTTATTCCTCATGGTGTTAGTTCTATGCAAAAATACGGGATTTTTATGGGCGGCATTCGGACTTTTGTTTGATTATGGGTATCATTTTCTTTTTCTGCGCTTTGATACAACGAAAAGAAGAAATGCCTGGCCGCTTTTGATCGTCACGCTGCTTCCGGTTCTGACAGAAGGCTCGTGGCTTGGTTTTTGCCTTTTAAGCCGCAGGGTGGCTAAGCTGACAGGGACAGCAATCCAGATGGCAACAGGGGGCATGAATATCCCTGCCTATCAGAGTGAGATGGTGAAGGCTTTTGTGGAGGCTTTCCTTACATGGCCTTTGCACAGAGGAAAAACCCCGGGGATCGACTTAAGCCCGCTGGGATTGTTTCTGCTTTTGCTGGTGTTTGTGTGGGTGCTTTGGAAAGCGCGGATGCTGGAGGGAAGGAAGGCGGTGTATCTGGGCAGCTTTCTGGCCATTACGGGGGTGGTGTTCTACAGCATCAATCTGGTCAGCCATTTGACTATTTTTGCAGTGGAGACGCAATACTTAGAGCCCTTTGGCATGGTCTCCTCCATTGAGAGATATGGGGCGCCCTTTGCCATAGGAGGGCTGTATCTGCTGGCCTTTTTTGCTACCAGAGGCGCAAAGGCACAGGCTGGTGCAGTCTTTTGCATGGTGTTTGTGCTTGTAACGACAGATTATGGGGCAGCTTATCGGGCGTTATATGGTTATCGGAGTGAGGTGGAGGAGATACTCGCGCAGCGGGAGGAGATCATTGACGAGGCTGCGGAGGAATTTCTTGCGGCTGTGAATGGGAGAAAAGACTTTTCTGGGCGGGTGCTCTACCTTCGGGATATATCGGATGTGAGCTGGGTGCGGAATACTTATGTGGGATTTGAAGCCTCTCCAGTTTCGGTCATGTATGGAAATATAGATGTTGCCACAGCGGATTCTCAGGTGATCATCAATGCGATTTGGGAGGCCCATGCGGGATTTGTGTATGTGGATGAACTTTTCGGGGAGCAGGAGGGAGCTGGGGAGGAATTATTTCACCCATTTATGAACGGAGAAGAATTCTGTTATGGATGTCTGTATCAGGTACAGGAGACGGGCGATGGAGTCCGTCTGGCAAAAGTAAATTACTGAAATAAGCGGCTCTTTTGTGATAAAGGGCTGAGGAAAGGCACGGATACTTTTATGGAAAAGGACAAGGCAAGGTGGGAGCTACCAATCATCATTCCATCCTATGAGCCGGATGAAAAGCTGCCCGGACTTTTAAAGGAATTGAAGGGGGCGGGCTTTCAGAATATCGTGCTGGTGGATGACGGAAGCGGGGAAGCATATGCCCATCTTTTTAAGGAGGCAGAGGAGAGTTTCGGTTGCCGGGTGTTACATCATGCGATCAATCAGGGAAAAGGGCGGGCGTTAAAGACAGCTTTTAATTATTGCCTTCAGGAATTTAGCGATGCAGTGGGGGTGATAACGGCCGACTCGGACGGTCAACACTCGCCAGAGTGTATCCTGGCCTGTGCGGATGCCCTGCTTGCCCATCCGGATTCTCTAATCTTAGGGTGTCGGTGCTTTGAAGGGAAGGACGTTCCGGCCCGTTCGGAGTTTGGCAATAAGTGTACCCGGATGGTGATGAAATATCTCACCGGGATTACGGTGTCCGATACCCAGACGGGGCTGCGGGGGATTCCGGCTTCTTTTATGGAGCGGCTACTCATGGTGAAGGGCGAGCGGTTTGAATTTGAGACCAATATGCTGCTTGAGACGAAGGAGCGGAAAATTCCCATTGTGGAGGTTCCAATCCGCACGATTTATATAGAGGAAAACCGTACAAGCCATTTTAATCCTATCAGGGATTCCGTGAAGATTTATATGATATTTGGAAAATTCTTATTTTCTTCCCTGTCTTCAAGTGTGGTTGATCTGGTGCTGTTTTCAGTTTTTTGTTTTTTGATGCGGGATATGCAGTGGAGAAGAGTCAGCTATATCACCGTGGCAACGGTATCGGCAAGGATACTTTCCGCTTTTTATAATTATTCCATGAATCTGAAGGTGGTTTTTCAGAGCGAGAAGTCGGTGGGCGCCACGCTGCCAAGATATATTTTGTTGGCAATGGTGCAGATGTCACTGAGCGCTTTTTTGGTGGGGAAGCTTTACCCTTTGTTCGGCGGCGCGGAGGTAGTAGTCAAAATTCCGGTGGATGTGCTTTTGTTTTTCTTAAGCTTCTTCATTCAGCGAGAGTTTGTCTATGCGGACAAAAAACTCAGGAGAAAGTGACTCCCGGACCTGAGAAGGATCAGAAGGTATGGCAGGGGCGGAGGGAGCTGCTTCTGTTCCATTTTGTTTATAGGTTTCTACAGCAGGGTCTTTCATGTTAAAATGACGAAACCATTCTTTGGTTTCCTGATTTTTTTCGGTGAGAGACCTGTTTTTGTACAAAAAACGGGTGAGGGCGTAGCAGTCAATCCAGATTTCATTGTTGCCTTCCTTTTGGGATTCATCAAAAATAAGCTGTAGTCCCCAGTGGAGATGGACGGTTTCAATGTTGTTGGTGTTTTCCTTGGTGCTATAGCCGGTATGTCCCATATAGCCGATTACATCGCCAGCAGTCACTACGCTTCCTTCCTTGAGCTCTAGGGCGTAGGGAAAATTTTGGCGCAGGTGGGCGTAATAGTAGTAGCGTTTGCCGTCAAAGCTCCGGATGCCGATGCGCCAACCGCCGTATTGGTTCCAGCCAAGAGCCTCCACATAGCCGGATTCGATGGCGATGATGGGTGTACCAATTTGTCCCATCATATCATGCCCTAAATGGGGCCTTTTGTAACCGTAGCTTCTTGAAGAACCAAAATCATCATAATCACTGTATTCAAAGCCTTTGGCAATAGGAGAAAAGGCTTTGAGACCATAGACCTTTTTCCACTCTTTATTGCCGCTTTCATTTTCCTGCTCGATTTCGTATTCGCCCACCATTCCGCCAAGCACGGCTTCATAAGCCTCATAATAGTAATCATAATATTTCATATCTTTTGTGAGTTCTTTCAGGGTAGTTTCGCCAGAAGAAAGCTCAGAGGCCAGCTTTTGAAGCAGGGAGACGCTCTTTTTCCCAAAGCTGCCGCCCTCCTTAGCGCCCACATAGGCAAGCAACTCAATCCAGTTTAGGTGAACGGGGGCGTCATAGCTGTTTACATCCAAATCGTAGGCGGCAGAGAGGGCTTCGTAAGTAACATTGAAATCTACCCATTTAATGTATTCACCGTTGGTTCCGGCAGCAACCTCAATGGCGGCAGTTTCCGGCTCTTCTGTTTGTCTGCTTTTGACCAGGCAGACCAGAATAAGTAAGAAAGTGAGTATGAGAATGACAATAAAATAGCAAAATTTTTTCATGAAAAGAGCACCTGCAAAAGAGGGGTTATGAAATTCTATGAAAAAGTAGGGAAAGATATGCGTAGCAGGTAGGATTTTGATTGCCTTTCTATTTTGGTAATTTAAAAGAAATGCATGAAACAAATGTGAAACATATGAAACAAAATTGACAGTGAAGAGCAGATGAGGTATGGTGAAAAAAACGGATGCCAGACATCCTCATGTCATAAAAATGAAAGGGGATAAAGAGTGGGAGCAACAATTCGCGATGTTGCAAAAGCTGCCCAGGTTTCTCCGGCGACTGTTTCTCGGTATTTTTCGGGGAGCAGTGTGGTGGGAAAAGAATTGTCAAAAAGAATAGAAAAAGCAGCCAGGACGCTAGGATATATCCCAGATCATAAGGTAAAAAAGGGACAGGGAATAATCGTTGTACTTGTACCGCATTTGCAGTTGGGATATTTTAGTGAGGTGCTAAAGGAAATCATTAGGCAGGTGCCCAAATATAGGTATCGTGTCATGATTCTTCCGACAATCGTGGATGATGACAGCTATAAGACTTTTTTTAAGGAACTGTATGTAGTTGGAGTTATATATGTAGATGAAAATATTGATAAAGACATGCTGCATTATATACAGGCAAAAAATATTAAGGTTGTCATGTTAGGGGGAGCGGCATATGATAGCAGATGCGATATGGTTCACATCAATGATATGTCAGCCGCTTATGAGGGAATGAAATATCTTTTGGAGTTAAATCACAAAGAGATACTCATACTTTCAGATAAGCCCGGAAGCATAAGCTCAGGATTTCAGCGATTGGTGGGATGCCAGCAGGCCATGAGGGAGTATGGAATAGCATTCAATAAGGAAAACAGTGTTGAGCTTGGGGACTTAACCTATGAAAACGGTTATCGGGCTACGTCCCAGGCAATAAACACAGGAAAATGCTTTACAGCGATCTTTGCATTCAGCGATGAGGTGGCATTGGGGGCGATTTCTGCTTTGTATGACAGAGGAATTATGGTTCCTGCGGATATTTCAGTGCTGGGATTTGATGGGATCAGCATATCGAATCGGGTGGTCCCTAGGCTTACAACAATCTATCAGCCGATAGGTGAAATGGTTGAGTGGGCTCTAAACAGCTTTTACAGCACGGGAAGAGGTAAACAGACAAGGAAAATGGAATACACTCTGCCATATCGCTTGGTGGAGGGAGGAACTTGCATCAGGAGGGAAGAGAAGAGATGAAGATAACAGTCATTGGGGGCGGAGGCGTGCGCTCCATGTTTTTAGCGAAAAGCCTGGCACAGAGTAGTGCAGAATTGGGATTTGAAGAGATCGTCTTTATGGATAACAATGCGGAGAAGCTTCGCATTTTTGGAAGAATGGCGGAGCAGGTGTCAAAAAGAATCAGGCCGGAGCTTAAATTCCGTGTGACTACGGATGCGGTGGATGCAGTAAAAGATGCAGATTATATCATCACGACAATCCGTGTGGGCGGAGATGAAATGCGGATAAAGGACGAGAGAATTGCACTTGACAGAGGAGTTTTGGGTCAGGAGACTACCGGGGCAGCAGGGTTTTCCTTTGCCATGCGCTCCGTGCCGGCGCTGGCATGGTACTGTGAGCTGGCCAGGGAGTATTCCGCACCCAATGTCAAGATTTTTAATTTTACCAATCCGGCAGGCGTGGTTTCCCAGACACTCCGGGATATGGGGTATGATTTTACCTTTGGGATATGTGATGCGCCTAGCGGTCTGCTCCATTCTGTGGCAAAGCTTTATCATGTGGCGCCGGATTCTTTGACGGGAGAATGCTATGGACTGAACCATTTATCCTTTTTTGAGAGCATTAAGTTAGACGGAAAAGAAATCATGCCTGAGCTGCTCAAGGAGCCTAGGCTTTATACAGAGACAGATATGCGCTTTTTTCATAAAGATCTGGTGGAGCACTTTGGATGTGTTTTAAATGAATATCTGTATTATTTTTTCTACCGGGAGGAAGCTGTGCAGAATATTTTGGATGCAGGGGTAACGCGGGGAGAGGTGATACGAGATGTGAATCGTCATATGATGGATGAGCTATCAGGGCTTACGATCGAAAACGACTTTGAGGATTGTTTGAGGATTTTTGATAAATGGTATGGAGAGAGAACGAATGCATATATGGCAAATGAGACTGGTGTGCCAAAAGAAAATAAGCCCTATCATTTTGATATTCATGAAAAAGATGAGGGGGGATATGCCGGAGTGGCTCTCAAGTATATCCGGGCCCAGAGAGAGGGAAAGGCATCAGAAATGATATTATGTGTACCTAATCAAGGAGCGATTCCGGGGCTTTTGGATGATGATGTGGTGGAGATTACCTGTAGTATTCAAAAAGGCACTGTTGTCCCGCATAAGATTGAACGGCCCGGGAATCTGCAGATGGAATTGATACGCAGGGTTAAAATGTATGAAAGACTGGCGTCGGAGGCTTTGCGGGAGAAAAAAATTGCAAGAGCCATCGAGTGTCTTATGGTTCATCCGTTGGTAAACTCATATTCCCTGGCGGAAAAGTTGACTGAGGATTATCTTAAGGCAAATAAGGAATACACAAAGGGGTGGAGATAAATGGGATTTGTGGGAGGCGTAGGTTCTGCCAATCTTGATTTGTTGTATGCAGGGATAGAAAAAGTGCCAGAGGAAGGTCAGGAAGTTTATGCCAAGAATTTTGATATGCAACTAGGGGGCGGAGTGCCCGCTACGATGATTAATTCGAGTAGACTGGGACTTAAGTCTAAATTGCTGACTTTCATAGGGGAGGATTTTTTCTCCCAGTTTGTCGCAAGGGCAATTGAGAATTATGGGGTGCAGACAATTAACTTGTATAGAGGAAGTGGGTATCCAGTCACCCTTTCATCCATCATGATTTGTGGTGGAGACAGAAGTATTGTGTCTTATCAGGATTCGATGGAGATAACATCACAGCACACAGATCAAGTATATAGACATTTGCATGGGGCGAAGGTGGTGGATATGCAGGCAGGATTTCTGGAGGCATATCAAAAACTGAGCACTGAAAATACGATTCAGGTGTTTGACACTGGCTGGGAGGAGGATCTCTCAATCGAAAAATATAAAGATTATCTTGACATTGCGGACTATTATGTGCCAAATCAAAAAGAGGCGTTAAAGATTACCGGAGAGAGTACCGTGGAGAATGCAGCTGAGAAATTAGGTAAGTTTTTTTCGGATGTAATCATTAAGATGGATAAAGAGGGCTGTTTACTGAAAAACAGCAAAGGAACAAAAATAATTCCGCCGCTGCAAGGGGTTAAGGTAGTGGATGCAACCGGAGCTGGGGATGCATTTTTAAGTGGATTTATATATGGATTGTATCATGATTACCCGGTGGAACAGTGCATTCGGTTTGGGAATGTGACCGGAGGGACTTGTGTGCAGGGGATGGGATGTCTGACGAAATTTGTAGGGGAAGAAGAGCTGCTACGGCTGGCTGAGACAATTGGGGGATAAAAAAGGGGTGATTTACTAAACATGCAAATAATTAGGGACAGGGTAATACCTGTCTTTTTTTGCGTTCATTTCGTGAAATTAAACAAATTGATATATGTTTATTAAACATAATTGCCAAAAATAGATAAACAATATTGACAAAGTGTAAAAATAAGAATAATATTAAAACACAACAAGGAAAAGAGAATGGAGTATAGATATAAACAATACATGTGTTTAATAAAAAATGATAAAAACAACAAAACACCGCTCTTTCAGGGAACCGCCACGATGATGGTTACGCCATTTGCAAATGGCAGGCTTTGGACAGAAGCATTGAGAGAGCTGATAGAGTTTCAGATTGACGCAGGAGTACAAGCAATCGTGATGGCGGGTACGGCCGGAGAGGGGCCGGGGATGGATGATGGGCTGAGAAGAGAGGTGATCGAAGCCGGAATCCGCCTGGCAGAAAAAAGGGTGAAGGTGCTGGTCGCTGTCGGAGGTCCGGATGTTGCCTATACTGTAAAATTGGTGAGATGGGCTTGCAGAGAAGGGGCTGATGGATTTCTGGTTGTTCCGCCTTATTATGCAAAAACCTCAGAAGAGGGACTATATCAATATTATATGGAGATTGCTGAACACTCAGAGGTGCCTATCATTCTGTCAAATATTCCGGCGAGGACAGGGCTGACTCTGTCGGCGGGGCTTTGCGAGCGATTAGCAGAGCATCCCATGATCAATGGAGTGAAGGAAGTGAGCGGGAATACTGTATTTTCCGGTGAAGTTATGCGCAGATGTAAGGGAAAGCTGTATGTATGGACGGGAAATGATGATCAAATAGTTCCGCTGATTGCGATGGGAGCCCAAGGCATATTTTCTACAGCGGCAAATCTGATTCCAAGAGAGATATGTGGGATGGTGGAGAAAATGATGTGGGGAAGTGTGGAAGAAAGGAGAGCAGCGGCAGAGCAGCAGGTCAATTACATGGAACTATTTCAGGCTCAATTTTGGGAGACCCATCCAATTCCTATCAAAACAGCGATGAGGGAAGCAGGATTCCCAGTAGGAGAATTCAGACCGCCCTTGATAGAGATGAATCGGGAAACTTGGAAGAAAATGAAAGAAGCAATACAGGGAACAGGGATTGACGTTCTGTGGAAAAGGTAGGAGGAGAAGGGATGGAGGGTTTGTTTGTTGGCGGGACAATAGTGACAATGGATGAGAACCGCCGAATATTACAGGGATATGCGCTGGCAGTTTCCGGGGAGAAGATAAAGGAAATCGGTCCGGAAAAAGAATTGCGTGAAAAATATGATAGTTTTCAGATAATAGATTGCACGGATCATCTTGTACTCCCGGGATTGATTGACTGTCATGGTCATGCAGGTCATTCTCTGCTGAAAGGACTGTCGATTGATACAATAAATAATTGGGGGGACTGCGTATATCAAATTCAATTCCTGTATTCAGATGAGGAGTTCTGGGCGGCAGATGGATGCCTGGCGGCTATGGACAGGCTTAAAAACGGGGTTACAACATCTATGAGCGTGATAGGATGCGAACCTCGGGCAGACCGGCCTGATTATGCGAGGGAGGTGGCTCTTGCCTACGAGAGACTGGGAGCAAGGGCTGTGATTGGTGTTGGACCGGGAAGTGCGCAATGGCCCAAAAAGGTGGGGCAGTATCAGGAGGGAAAACGAAAAGAGGTATATGCCACATGGGATGATTATATGAATTCCACGGAAGCGCTTCTTCGTGAATTTGGAAAGGAAGCCCATGAGAGAATCCGCTTTTTTGTGACGCCGTTTACGGTGCTGCCCGATAAGCCAACCTGGGGGAGGACAGCTCCCGAAAGGTGCGATCACCTTACCCCATTTGAAAGAATGCAGATGCGGGAGGTGAAAAAACTGGCCGCAAAATATGGAACTGGAATACATTCGGATGCATTTGGCAATTTGATTCACTTGATGGCAACGGCAGATGAGGCTTTATTAGGGCCGAATGTACTGTTGCAGCACTGCCATGATTTGAGTATGGATGAGATACAAATTCTTGCGCAGACAAAGACCCATGTTGGGCATTCACCGGAATCAACCATTCGTTATTGTCCCTATGCAGAGATGCTGGCAGAGCATGTCAATGTAGCGATCACTTCAGACGGAACAGCTCCCAGAAATGGATATGATTTGTTTCAGATTATGAGGAAGATACAAATGCTTGAGCAGTACCGATTTGATGATATTAATTACTTACCTGTGGGTACGCTTTTGGAGGGAATTACAGTGAATGCTGCCCGGGCTCTAGGGATGGAAAAGGAGATTGGATCGCTAGAAGCCGGGAAGGATGCAGATATCATAACGATCAACATGAATAAACCGCATTTGGTGCCGTGGGAAGATATGCCGGTACACCGCCTGGTATTGGATGCAAATGGGCATGATGTGGACCAGGTATGGGTGAAGGGACAAAAGTGTGTGGATAAAAGAAAACTACTGCTGGGGGACGAAGATAAGATCGTAAGAGAAGCAGATCGGATAGCAAAAAAATGTGTTCAGGAAGCAGGGCTTAAGAACGCATGGGATACTCCCGTCTGGAAAAGCGCATATAGGTACTGATGGAGAGAAACGTATGTTGAAAATAGCAATGCTGGGAATATGGAATCATTATCATGCGAATGAGTTTCTGGATACTTTTTTGCGAAAGAAGGAGGTGGTGGTAGCATGGGCATGGGATACTGACCCAAATCGCGGGAAGGCATGGGCTAATGAGAAGGGAATTTTATATATTGAGGATTTGAGAGAAGGACTGCGAAAAAACAGAGTAGACGGTGTGGTGTTAAATGCGGAACCATGGAGACAGGCGCAGATTATTGCCGTTGCCATGGAGGAGCAGGTACATATACTTGCAGATAAGATTGTGGCGCTGGGAAAAGAGCAGATAGAGATGCTAAAGAAAGCCGCTGCAAATTATAAAGGAGTTTTTTCAGTGGCTTATCCTTTGGAAGGACGGGCAGTGTTTCAGACAGCCAGAAAACTGATCGCCGATGGAAGACTAGGACAGCTTGTATCGCTTCATATACATCAGGCTCATGACGGACTGCGGAATAAATGGCTTCCAGAACATTTTTATAAGGAGGTCAAAGGAGGCGTCCTGTTGGAATTGGGGTTCCCTGTTTTTTATTTGGCACCATACCTGACAGGAGAGAAGGTTGTAGAAGTAGCTTCGATAGGAAGCTCTTTGGCAGGGGAAGCTATGGAGGATACGGCAGCAGTGTTGCTGCGATTGCGGTCAGGTGCGATAGCAGTGGAGGAAGCGTCCTACATGAATAGGTTTTCCAGCTTTTCTTTCGATATTCACGGTACAGATGGAAGCTTTGTAATGGAAGAAAACAGCAAGAAGCTTTGGCTAAATACAGGAGATGGCTGGAGGATGGTGGAAGAAGAAAAGGCGCTCCAAAGCCCGGAGGAGGATTGGCTCCTGGCAATACAAAGAAATTCGGTTCCAAGACACGGATTGGAGGATGGATTAGTACAGGCGGGGTGGCTGGCGGAAGTATATAAAGAGTTGACAAGAACAAAAATGCTTTTAGGTGAGGAAGGGGGGATATCTTGATTGATCTACTTTTGATCCATGGAACAGTCATAACGATGGATGAGCGCAGAAGGATTCTGCAGGATGGAGCGGTGGCTGTTTTAAAAGAGAGAATACTGGAAGTGGGAGATACAGAGATCCTAGTAAAAAAATACGAGACAAAAAAGTTGCTGGATTGCAAAGGGAACATCGTACTTCCGGGATTGATCAATTGCCATACCCATGCAGGACACAATCTGATGGGAAAGGTTTCAACAGATAGTCTGAGGTGTTGGTGGCAGATGGTGAACAATATCTATGAGCACCATTCGGATTATGAATTCTGGAAGCTGGATGCACAGCTTTCTGCCTGCAAATTTTTGAAAGCCGGTGTGACTACAGCATTTCATATTCTTGGGGGAAATCCCATGTCGGATGACCCGGAGCTTGCCAGGGGACATGTAGATGGTTACTGCGAAGTGGGAGGAAGGGATGTGGTAGGGTGCGGGATAGTAGTAGGAGAATTTCCCCACCGCTATACACGGCTTCAAAATGGAAAATGGACCAAAAAGCTGGTAACAATAGACGATATGGTGGCAGGGACAGAAGAAATAATCAGACAGAATCACAAAAAGCATGAAGGAAGAAGCAGGGTCTGCGTCACACAATTTTTGCAGTTGGCAGAGCATGGGGGATGCAGTGATCCACTTTCCCTGGCGCGTTTGACTGCACTCGACAGGGAGGTGTGTAAAAAAACAAGAGAAATTGCCCGTAAATATCAGACAATGATCAATACGGACACCTATGGCGGCTGGATTAAGTTGGCATCCATGGATGAGGAAAATGCCTTATTAGGCGAGGATGTGCTTGTAGGCTTGGAGCATCAGATGGGGATCACACCGGAAGAGGTAGGAATCCTGGCAAGCACGGGAACAAAAGTATATTGTACAGGAGAAGGGTTTTATAAAAGGTCACCTCTTTGCGAGATGATTCAAAAGGGAGTAACGGTGGCAGCGACGACGAACGGCTGTGCCCCACGCAATATGGTAGATCTCTTGGAGGCCGTCAGAAAGCTGATATTTATTGAAGTGACGGCACACGACGATTATCATTATCTGCAGGCGGGTAAGGCATTGGAAATGATCACGATTGATGCCGCTAAATGTCTGGGCTGGGAGGACGAAATCGGCTCTTTGGAAGCAGGAAAGAAGGCAGATATTGCAATTTTAGATTGGCATGACGCTCACCTTACTCCACAGACGACACCGGTGCAAAAGGTAATATATTCTGCTGTGGGGGCGGATTTTAAGACGGTGATCGTCGACGGGAGAATTGTGATGGAAGAGAGAAAGTTGACAATGGTGGACGAGGATGCGATTTTGAGAAAAGCAGAAGCCTGCCATAAGGAACTGGTTCAAAAATATGGACTTGAGGACCTGTGCAATGATGTGACTTGGGGAAAGATAAGAATTGAATTCGATCCGGAGCATCCGATATGCTCACGGATTGCAAATTAGGAGGGTTATGTATGAAGAGGAAAAAGATTACAGCAATATTAATGGCATCTCTGATGATTTTAGGTTGCTTTACGGGGTGTGGGAAGAGAGAGGAACAAAAGGCAGACACGGCAGAAGCAGAAAAAGAAGTGGAAGCTGTAGCAGATACAGGAGAAGAAAAAGCTGCATCGGCAGACGGAGAGGATGTGGTTCTGAATATGTACCTCTGGGATCAAAGTATGCTGGATGGCGTGGAGCGCAGAGAGGCGATGGTGACACAGCAGTTCCCCAATATCACATTTAATAACACGGTATTGTCATGGAATGATTATTGGACAAAGCTGCAAACAGCTCTGCCTTCAGATTCAAGCCCAGATCTCTTTTTCTCGGAGGCAAATCACACGATTGCATATGGCAGCAAGGGTTTTTTGGAATTGCTGGATGGATATATTGAGCGGGACAACTATGATATGAGTGTCTTTGTGGACCCGGCAAGAGACTTGTTTACTTCTCTGAATGGAGAAATATATGGACTTCCGCAAAATATCGATCACACAGCACTTTACTATAACAAAGAGCTTTTTGATGCGGCAAACGTAGAATATCCCAAAGATGATATGACATTTGCAGAATTCAGAGAGCTGGCTAAAAAACTGACAATAATAGAAGGAGATGCGGTACAGCAATATGGGGTTATTGTAGGGCCTCAGCCTCAAAATGCGGTGTATAGCTTGCTTTTGGAAAATGGCTGCTATCCTTATGGGGAGGACAGAGTTTCAAGCAATTTCTCCGATCCGGCGATGAAAGAAACATTGGAATTGATAAGAGATATGATTTTTGAAGATCGCTCGGCACCAAGTGTACAGGATTTGGTAGACGAGTCGGCAGATCAGATGTTTATAAATGGCAGAGCTGCGATGTATGTTGCGGCACCGGCTTCAATGGATTATTTTGTGGAAGCGATGGGAACAAATTTTGATGTGGTTTCAATGCCAGCCAACAAGAAAGCCGGTGTGAGTATCATGGGTATGGGGCTGTGTATGTCGGCTAAGACAAAATACAAAGAAGAATGCTGGGAGACTATGAAGATTTTTGGTTCCAGGCAAGCCCAGGAAATAGAGGGTGAACAGCTCTGTCCAGCGCGCCAGGACGCTCAGGAAGCATTCTTTGAGATATTTAAGGATTATAATATGGAACCTTTCAGAAGAAGCGCAGATATTGGAGAAGTAATCATTCCCAAGAGAAATATGGGGGTTGCAGATCAGGCTTTTCAGGATATGCTGGGATTGATTTATGCGGGCGAAGACCTGGATGCAGCTTTGGCAGAGGCTGACGAGAAGGTTGCGGAGGCGCTTAAGGAATAAAAATAATAATTGTTGGAACAATTGCTTAACGAAATGGCGGTGGGTATAGAGCGAGTATACCCACCGATTCCATCTAAGGTGACTGTATGGAGAAACGGACAGTGAGAAAAAAGATTAAAAAGGAATGGATTTGGGCATGGGTATTCATTTTCCCTACGATAGTTGGAGCAATTGCGTTTGGGTTTTATCCGCTTATTCGCTCTGTGGTTATGATGCTGATGGAATGGGATGGAATGACAACGCCAAGTTTTATAGGATTCGATAATTTTGTCAGGCTTTTTCAAGATCCCATATTCTGGTATGAACTGAGAAATACATTGATCTTTGCTTTTATTTCAGTGCCACTGACCATGATATTTTCGGTTCTTTTAGCAGCGGCGCTGAATGTAAAGCGCGGGCCGGTGGATCTTATGAGAGTGATTTATTATCTCCCATCGGTTACTATGCCGGTAGCAATTGCAGCGGTGTGGAAATGGATGTTTAATTCCAAAGCGGGAATTATCAATTATTTGCTGAATCTTTTAGGAATTTCGGGCCCGAACTGGCTATCTGATCCGGGTTTTATCATGATAGCGGTGATCATAGTGAGTGTGTGGGCAGGAATGGGATATAATATGATCATTTTGCTCTCAGCGCTGAAAAATATTCCGATTACCTATTACGAGGCAGCTAAGATTGACGGAGGCAATGGATTGCAAATTTTTATGAAGCTGACATTGCCGATGCTTTCCCCAACATTGTTTTTCCTCAGCATTACCGGATTAATGTCGGCGTTTAAAACATTTGACATCGTCTATATGTTTTGTATGCCGGGAAACAGCGGAAGCATGCCTACGAATACAATGAATGCTTTGAGGACTATGGTATTTGGAATTTACAGAAATGGTTTTACTTTTATGGAAATGGGGTATGCGGCTTCGGAGGCATTTATCCTGTTGTTGATTATCCTGCTGGTTACTGTTGTTCAGTTTGCCGGGCAAAAACGCTGGGTAAATTATGATCTATAAGGAGGGCGAGGAATGAAGAGAAAAGGATATATGACGATAGGGGCTAAATGGCTGGTTCTGACAGCCGGTTCTGTACTCATGCTGCTCCCGTACATTTGGATGGTTTTTTCTTCGTCCAAGACGAATACAGAGATGATGCGTTTGCCTCTTCAGTTTTTTCCGGATCGATGGACATTGGATAATTATAGGACAGTGCTGAGCAGAATGAATTTTGGAAGATATTATTTGAATACTGTTTTTGTGACATTTACAACTGTTCTGTTACAGCTATTTTTTAATTCGCTGGCGGCATTTGTATTTGCAAAGATGCGTTTTCCTGGTAAGGACAAGCTGTTTGGATTACTGCTCACATTGTTAATGATACCACCCCAGATGACGCTGATCGCAAATTATAAGACAGTGGACGCGTTGGGATGGCTGGATTCTTATAAAGCGTTGATTATTCCCGGAATTATCAGTGTATATGGTATTTTCTTTTTGCGGCAGTTTTTCCTTACAATTCCGGATGAAATGTTGGAATCTGCCAGAATAGATGGTGCGGGCTATTTCCGTATTTACGCAGAGATTATGCTGCCCCTGTGTTCTAATGCAATGGTGGCATATGGAATTTTTGCCCTTTTAGGCCAATGGAATGAGTTGATGTGGCCTATGACAATGACTTCCTCAGATAGGGTGCGGGTATTATCGCTGGCATTGTCTAGTATGCAGGGGCAGGTGGCTACGGAGAATAATCTGATTATGGCAGGCGCAGTAATGGCGACTTTGCCGATGATTGTTGTGTTTATTGTGGGTCAGCGTTCTCTGATGGAAGGGATTGCGCTGGGAGGATTGAAGGCTTAGAGAAAAAAGGATTGAAGGAGGGTATTTATGAAGTTAGGTATTGAATTGTGTCACGGTTTTATCAGGGATTCCCAGGAACCATTAGAAGAAACCTTATTAAGGGCAAAAGGAATGGGCGCTCAGGGAGGGCAGTTTAAAAATCCTACTTTTATTTCGGAGACATTGGATAAGGGGGAATTGCGGGAGGCAAAGGAAACAGCAGATCATTTAGGAATGTATCTGGCAACTGGTTTAGGAAGAATCAATCCCTATAATACATCAGAAATGCCCTCTTTTTGGGAATTGGGGGATGGAAGTTATAAAAAAGGTTGTGAAAAGATTATAGAAGCCTCTGCAATTTTGGGAAGCCACCACTTGGTATCCCAGACAGGCGGATACAGGGGATATACCCTGCCGGAGCCCTACAGTACAGATCGGTTCCGTGAGGATGTGAGCTGGGAGGAGCAGTTGGAAGCCACAGTGAAATTTTTAAAGAAGCTGGCTCCGGTTTTGAGACACTATGGTTCCACAATTTCCATAGAGACCCATGAGGAGATTACAACCTGGGAGATTTTAAGGATCATTGAGGAGGTCGGTGAGGATGTGGTTTCCGTCACTTTGGACACTGGAAATATTGTCTCAAGAGGAGAGGACCCTATTGCGGCAACGAAACGTATGGCTCCTTATATTAAATTGTTGCATGTAAAGGATGTATTATTGTTGGAAAGCCCGGAGGGGCTGAAAAGAAATGTGCGTCCGGCTGGTGACGGGGTATTGGATTTTAAACGAATGGCAGACATCGTTCGTGAAAATAATCCGGAAGCACTCTTTAATATAGAGGATCATATGGGAGAAATGTTTATCTCCTACAAGAATCCTCAGTGGAGAGCCGGGCATCCCGATTTGAAGGAGGAGGAGATACGGGAGTTGGAACGTTTATCTAGGCTCTCATATGCGAAGATTGCCTCTGGGGATATCGTACCTCCGGAAGTATATGAGAAAATGAAATTTGATGATCTGGCGCTGGGTAGAATGGAAAAAGCGTTACATTACCTTTCACCGATTATTAAGGGTTAAAAGGAAGCTGGGGAAGAGCCTCCAATGGTGGATGCGCGGACAATAAGTTCAGTAGGGTATAGGATTCGTTCAGGCAATGTTGCCATTCCATTCAAACGGGCGATTAGGAGGTCAGCAGCCTTTTTGCCAAGCTCCACCAGTGGAAGAGAGATCGTGGTTAATGGAGGTGTGGTATAGGAGGTTGCCTCTATATTAGTAATACCCATCAGAGCAATGTCGGAAGGAATCTTATAGCCGCAGGCATTGATCGCGCCAATGGAGGTGATAGCCAATAGATCGCTAGTGCAAAAGAGCGCAGTAGGATGGTCCTTTTGCATCATTTGCTGAACTTCCGTATAGGCAATACTTTGGCGCCATTTGGGAATTCTGAGAATAAATTCTTCTGGTAAAACAGCCCCAGCTTTTTGAATTGTGTAGCGAAAAGCATTCAGGGTTTGCTCCTGAAAAGGGTCCGGATCGGTAAAATCCTGGCCGCACATGAAAGCAAATCGCTGATGCCCGAGTGAGAGAAAATGCTGTGCAGCCATCTCCCCAATCCCATAATGATCATAGCTGACGCTGTCGCAGTTCGGAAGATAACCATCTATCATAACTACATGCTTGCAAATATTCTTTAGTTTACTGATATGATGTGGCTCTAATGGCTGCATGCAGATGAAGCCGTCAATGTGCTGGTCCGCCATAGATTGGATGACCTCATCGATTTCGTGGGAGACACGAAAGGATGAAATGGAAGAGTTATATTTTTTGAGCTGAAATTCTATTCCCTGAAGAATAGCCAGAAAACTGGGATCTGACATTTTTTCTACCGTGATATACAGAACAGTTCCGATGTTCCAGCTCTTTTCTTTTCCTTTTCCATCCTTTTTGGAACGGGTGCTGACAGGAATATATTGAAGATCATTGACAGCCTTCCATACCTTTTCTCTGGTTTCATGTTTGGTGGAAAAATTTGTGTTTCCATTTAAAACATGTGAAACAGTAGCAGGGGATACCCCTGCAGCCTTAGCAACTTCGCGAATAGTGGACATATTGTTTACCTTCTTGTTTACTTTGTTAATTTAGTATATATCAAGAAATATTCTGATGTCAAATAAAATTGTTTAATAAATATGGATGTTTAAGGAGAAAAAATAAAATGAAAATATGCTTGAATACACACAATTTGGCAAGTAATTTTTCCCTGACGGAGCTGATAGAAGTATGCAAAAAGTATGGAATAGGTGGAATAGAATTCAGCGTGGGATATGGACATAAACATGGGGTAGAGTTGGAAGCATCGGAAGAAGAAATCCTGTGCATACGTGATCGGTTGTACGCAGAGGGACTAGAAGTTCCTTCGATTGCCACTTATTGCAGATTTGATGGAAAAGAGGAAGCGGAGATCTTAAAAAATGTAGAAGATGCCAAGAAAGGGATCATTTTAGCATCACAGATAGGAGCACCGGTGTTTCGGGTGGTGGGTAACGATCTCCCGGACTTCATGCCAAGAAATGCGTTTATTGAGAGAATGATAACTATCCTGCGGGAATTAGGCGCTTTTGCCGCTGATTATGGTGTAAAGGTTTTGCTGAATATGCATGGAACCTTCCAGTTTCGTAAGGACATGTCGGCTGTAATGAAAAAATGTGCAGAGGGAAACTGCGGTCTTGTATACAATTGCGATGACGGTGATTTAATAGGAGGCTCCGCAGAACTTGCACTGCGGGAAGTCATGCCTTATCTGTCCCATGTTCATATGCATGAAATGCTGGGAGTATTTCCTTATAAGGAAATGTTTGGAATTTTGAAAAGCTATGGGTATGAGGGCTGGTTTTCTATTGTGGTGGATGAGCCCTCATGTGAGGCAGAGCGAATTATAGGATATTATAAAAGGCTGGCAGAGGCATTATATGTAAGTGCATGAGGAGGAAGAATGGGCGGATATATTTTTAAAAATGGCTGTATTGTGACAATGAATCCTGAAAGGCAAATTTTTTCAAGGGGAACGGTGGTAGTTCGAGATGGAGAGATTGCTTGGGTGGGGGATGGAGAGTGGGACTCAAAGCAGAATGTTGTTTCGAAATCAGAATTTACAGAGATTGACTGTGAAGGGAAATGTGTTCTTCCGGGATTGATTGATTGTGGAGGGTATGCAGGCTTTGGATATCTGCATCATTTAAGTTTGGAAGAGAAGGAAAAAAAGGCAAAGGAGCTTTTGTGCAAGCTGCCGACTGATTTTTATCAGGCAGAGGGAAGGTGTGTGGCACGTCAGAGAATAGGGCTGGGCTACACAACAGGGGTGATCAATTACCCATGGTTTGATATGGAAGAGAAAGAGCATCACCTGGAAAAAATAAGGGAATCTTTAAATGGACAAAGAACTCAGGGAATCCGAATGATTGCAGGTGTAGGCATACCGGCACGTGAAATGGATAAGAGCGATAAAGAAGAGATTTTGTTGCTGATAAAGGAGGAAGAAAAATCTGCCAGGTTTGGCTGGCGGCTATACCTGGGAAACCTTGTCGGAGAGCAGGGAAGGCATGGAGGTTTAAACAAAAAAACTTCGCAGGAAGAAATAGATTTGTCTATTAAGAGAATTAGAACTGCAAAGGAATTGAAGATGCCGCTCACTGCTAATGTCTTTAAAAATGATGTGGCAGTGTTGGTAAATGCCGCAGAAGATATTTGGGAGGGGAATGAGTGGCTTTTTCAGTATGGAAATGACCTGACCTATCGGGAGATTATGGAGATTGCCCGGCATAAAATTGCAATAGCACATGCAGTGGAGGAAACGATACGCTATTGTCCTTTCGCAGAAATGTTGGAGAGAGGGATTCCCTGTGCACTTATGAATGAAAATGGATTTCGTGGGGGAAGTCTGGACCCGTTTCAGACGGCAAGGCGCGCACAAATGATAGAACAACTGCGGTTTGATGATCTTTATTACCTTCCGGTGGGGAAACAGTTAGAGCTGATGACAGTGGATGCCGCAAAGGCTTTGGGGATGGACAAGGAGATAGGCTCGTTGGAGGTGGGAAAACGTGCAGATATTATAACAGTTGACCTGCGAAGGGCTAGAACGACACCTTTTTATGATATGCCAGTCCATCGTTTGATGATGGATGGGAATAGCAGCCATTTGATGGACGTAATGGTAGATGGAGAGTTGCTTGTGGAAAAAGGAAAATTACTGAGGGAAAGGATGGCTTTTGAGGAGGAGCAGGAGGATTTATGGGCTCAGAAGCTTAAAAGGATTCTAAGAAGAGAGAGGAACAGATATAAGAATACAGTTGGAAGAGCATATGCAGGAGTGTAGGGAGAAAGTTTGGAAGCAAACTTCCAAACTTTTCATTGGTGGCAATACCGCAAGCTTTGCTTGCGGTATGTAAGGGGGACAGGAATGAAAAAAGCTGATATATTATTAAAAAATGCTGTCATAGTTACAATGGATGCCGAGCGGCAGATCATAGAGCAGGGAGTTGTTGCAGTGAACGGTAAATACATAGCTGCTGTGGGAGGAGAAGAGCTGCTAAAGGAGTATCAGGGAGAAAGAGAGATTGATTGTAAGGGAAATGTTCTCCTTCCGGGGCTTATCAATTGTCATTCCCATGCTGGTCATTGTCTGATGGGAAAGCTTGAATCCGATACGATGAAAAATTGGTGGCCTATGTTGGTTCAGGTGTATGAAAACTATGCAGATTCAAATTTTTGGTATACAGATGGGAAGCTCCACGGTGCAAGTGCCATTCATAATGGCATCACTACGACAGTCAATGTGATGGGGAGCACTCCTATGGGAGATTGCCCGGAGATACCGATAAGCCATGGTACCGGCTATATTCAGGTTGGAGGGCGGGAGATATTGGGCACTGGCATTCCATACGGGGAGCGTTATCCAAAAAAATATTCGCGATGGAAAAATGGAAGTCTTGTGGAAATTCAGGCTTCTTATGATGACATGCTTGCGGGGACAGAAGAGACATTGCGGAAAATGCAGGGAGCTTTTGACGGTTTGGTACATGTCTTTGTGACACCTCATCAATTGTTGATGGGACATGCTATGGGAGAAAATAATCCAGATAATTTGAGTAAGCTTACACCCATGGAGTTGGATATAAATCGAAAGGTACGACAACTGGCAAAAAAATATGGGACACAGATATATACTGATACATATGGAGGCTGGGTTACGCTGGCATACACAGATAAGGAGAATATGCTCTTAGGGCCTGATGTGCTGATTGGGATGGAGCATGTGGCAGCTACCAATTACAGAGAGTTAGAAATATTTCGGGAGACAGGCACGAAGATGTACTATACAGCGGAGGGATATTATAGAAGAACACCGATCAGCGAGGCAATTGAGATGGGCATTCCGGTTGGAATAACGACAAATGGATGTGCTCCAAGGACAACATTGGATCTGCTTGAATCCTTGCGCAGAGTGCTTTTGTCCGAACGCATTTTCCATGATGATACCCGCTATCTTCCAGCAATGAAAGCACTAGAAATGGTAACTGTGGATGCGGCAAAATGTATTGGCTTTGAGGAAAGCTTAGGTTCGATAGAACAGGGGAAGCTGGCAGATTTAGCGTTGCTCAATTGGATGAAAGATAAATTTTTCCCGCAGATATCACCGATTGACAAAGTCGTTTATGAAGGGTCCGGAGGAGATTTTTCTATGGTGATTGTCAATGGAAAAATCGTAATGGAGGATGGGAGACTGACAAGAGTTGATGAAGAGGAAATTCTTGACGAGGCCGATCAAATGCACAGGAAGGTAGTGAGAGATTGCCACCTGGAGACAATGGCAGGTTCGGTTATTTTTGGCAAGACGAGAGTGGAGAAAATATAAGTTCAGGAAGTACAGAGAGAATAGATAGTGAAACAGGCAGCGGCAAAAAATTTTGCCGCTGCCTGTATCCGTTGTAAACATAAGGATGTTAGGTGGAATCTGGCATCCGTTGTTTTAGACTTCGATATCCACGAAGCAGAAATGGTTGCAGTCCACCAATCCTCGGTCAGTGAGCCGAAGTTCAGGCAGACAGGCCAGAGGAATCAAAGCCATGGTCATGAAAGGAGAGGGCATGGAACAGCCAATCTTTTTCCATGCTTCTTCCAGATTGGCGACAAGCTTTCCTGTTTCCTGCACAGGCTTATCGCTCATAATTCCGGCAATAGGAAGGGGAACTAGCCCCAGGACTTTTCCGTTTTGCACAGCACACATACCACCACCGCATTCGATCAGGGTATTGGCTGCCAGTGCCATGTCCTCGTCATTCGTGCCTACGACTAGCAGATTGTGGGCGTCATGGGCCACTGTGGATGCCATGGCACCGCACTGAATCCCAAAGCCTTTTACGAAGCCGAAACCCTTCTTGCCGGTCTCGTGATGCCGCTCAAAGACTACGGTTTTTAGAACATCCTGCTCAACATCGGATTCCAGCAGGCCATCCTTTACTTGTAAGGAAATATGGCGTTCATAATCACCCACCCGTGCGGAAATTACTTCGATTGCGCGTACTTCCACAGTCCCTTTGGAGACACTTTCTTCTTTGGCAGGAATGCGGAAGGTTTCGGAAGTAATGGCATCTCGGATATGGATGGAGCGGGTAGCCCATTCCGGATAGGTATAAGGAGCATACTCACCTACGATGGCACCATTTTCAGCAGCCAGGTCACCGTTGATCCAAACCTTCTTTACATTCAGGTCTTCCAGGTTGTCTAATAGTACCATATCTGCGCATTTGCCGGGAGCAATGCTTCCAAGCTCATGGTCCATCTGGAAACACTGAGCGCAGTTGATCGTAACCATCTGGATGGCGGTGAGAACGTCAATTCCTTCCTCCACTGCACGGCGGACAATATGATCTAGATGTCCCTGAGATAAAAGCGTATGTGGATGGGTATCGTCGGAGATCAGGCATGCAAAGCGGGTATCCACCTTGTTTTCGGTGATGCTTTTGGCGACTTCTTTTAAATCATGCCATGCAGAGCCTTCCCGGAACATGGCGTACATTCCAAGGCGCATTTTGGCAAGAGCATCCTCTGCTCTGGTAGATTCGTGGCAGCAGCGGACACCGGATGCAATATAGGCATTTAGTCCTTTTCCGTTTTCAGGCATGGAATAATGGCCGGTGACGATTTTTCCGGCTCTCAAGGTATTGCCAGTAATGGCATGAGTTTCTTCGCTGGAAGAGAGAATACCGGGGAAGTTCATCATTTCGCCAAGTCCTACGCAGTTATTCCATTCCATAGTTTTCGCTACGTCCTCAGGTCCTATATGGGAGCCTGTGTCCTCAAAACCGGGAACAGCAGGTACGCAGGACGGTGTGGTCAGCATTGCCTTCAGCGGGGTGCGCGCGGCATCGTCCATCATACATTGAACGCCCTCTAAGCCCAGCACGTTGCAGATTTCGTGGGGATCCATGTAAATACCTACGGTTCCGTGAGGAATGACGGCCTTGGCATACTCGCCAACGCCTACCATAGAAGATTCTACATGGATATGGCCGTCCAAAAAGCCCGGTGCAAGGTATTTTCCCTCGGCGTCAACTACCTGTGTGCCCTCACCGATACAGTGCCCCGCATCACCTACCAGAGCAATTCGTCCGGCAGAAATGGCAACAGATACATCCGGCAGGATTTCCTTCGTGCAGACATTGACCAGGTTTGCATGGACAATGACCATGTCAGCCGGCTTTGCACCGCCTGCTACCGCTGATAGCTGGGCACTGACTTCCCATAAGGGATGTTTACAAAAATGATTGATCATGATACCCTCCTTTGTGAAGTATGAAAAAAGTAATTACGCAATAGCTCCGCACACTTGCTGCTAAGAAGCGGTAACTATTCAGCCTTCGGCTTCATAGTTACGGAATCTGCCCATTCCAAGTCGCCTACGGCGAGGGTTGCCAAGTGCCAGTGGCACTTGTTTGGCAACGACCGGAACGAAGTGTAGACCAGATTCCCTCTTGGCTCAATTTACCGTTCTTACAGAACGTGTTCTTACGGACTTTGCAGCAAGTGTAAAGTCCTGGGCTGAATAGTTACAAGAAGCGCACAGACGCCATGCTGCTTTGCAATATAGTGCAATTATACCCTATTTTTGCAGAGGATTCCATATTACTTTTCTTATCCGAATTACTTAAGCGATAGAAGGTTATAAAAAAGTTGACAGTCCATTCGAGGAATGATAAGATAATTGAGGTGGTAACAAAGTTGCCCCGTAATTAAATAGTGTGCGGATATGGCGGAATTGGCAGACGCGGCGGTTTTAGGTGCCGCTGGGCGACCGTGCAGGTTCGAGTCCTGTTATCCGCATAAAAAGGGCGCTTAGAATAAGCGCTCCTTTTTAATGCGCAGACCCGTGTAGTGGAACCTGACATCCGTTGTTTATAGACAGTTGCGTGGTGGCAAGAAAGTCTTGTCGTAGCAGAAAGGAATGTAAGCTAAAATGAAAATAGATCGTCTGATGGGGATTGTTACTACCTTACAGCAAAATAAATTTGTCACAGCGCCGTTTCTTGCGGAGAAATTTGAGGTATCCCGGCGGACGATCAACAGGGACATTGAGGAGCTTTGTCAGGCGGGAATTCCTATTGTCACGCTGCAGGGAAATGGGGGCGGAATTTCTCTTATGGAAGGATTTTCCCTGGATACCACCCTTTTTACAACACAGGAGCTGTCGGCAGTTTTAACAGGTCTTAAGACACTAGAGAGCGTTTCTAATTCTGCTTTTACCAAAAGATTAGCCGAAAAGATCGGAGGGAGTGCGGTAGGAACACTGGAGGAGAGTATGCTGATCGATCTCTCTTCCTTTTACAAGGAGGATTTGGCGGATAAGATTGAACAGATTAGAGAAGCTGTCAGAGAAAGACACTGTATCGCCTTTCGCTATTTTTACCAGAAGGGGGAGAGCGAAAGGCTGATAGAGCCTTACTTGATTATTTATAAATGGTCGGACTGGTATGTTTTTGGCTTTTGTAGAGAAAGACAGGACTTTAGGATGTTCAAGCTGCGCCGTCTGTGGGATTTGAAAATAATGGATTTCGCTTATGATGTCCGGGAGATACCTGAGGAGAAAAAAGATTTCGGCTCCCATATGCGGGATGATTACTATACAGAAGCTGTCTATGAAGCAACGGAGAAATATCGGCTGGTGGAGGAATATGGACCAGAGTCTTTTGTGGAACTAGAGAACGGGAAGCTGTTTGCAAAATGGGGATTTGAGGATGCAGAAAAGGCTCTTTGCTGGTTTTTAAGCTTTGGAGATAGGGTACAGGTGGTGGAGCCGTTAGAACTGGTGGAAAAAATGAGAAAAATCATTCTTTCTCTCAAAAATTTATATCAAACATGACATAGAGTTGTCGTGTTTTATTCGCTATACTGTTGGAAAGCATAGATAGACAAGCGATTACAAAAGAAAGAGAGGTTACAAAGATGATTGATTCGAGGTGTGGGCTTTGTTGCAATGGATGTGAGTACAAGGAGACTTGTGGATGTGGCGGCTGTATAGAAACCAACGGACATCCTTTCCATGGGGAATGTCCTGTTGCAATTTGTTGTCAGAATAAGGGATTTATTCACTGCGGCCAGTGCCCAGAGCTTCCCTGTGAGCTGCTATCACAATATTCCTGCGACCCGGAACATGGCGATGTTCCTCATGGGGCGAGAATTGAACAATGCAAAATGTGGGCGAAGGAAGAAGGCTCGGGCCAAGCAGTGCAGTCCTGAATCATTTATATTTACTTTTCCCTGAAACCACGCTACAATAATCATGATGGGGGTTAAACTATCATGAAATTATTGAAGAGCAAATATTTTATTTTGGCTGGTATTTTATTTTTGGCGGCAGGGCTGGCAGAGGGAATTGTATATATGCATTACGGGGAGCTTCAGGCACGGCCTGTGCTGCTTGGTCAGTTTATGCGGATCTATCCAGTATACAATGATAACGGAAGCTGGATTCATGGAAGGCTGGGGATAGGCTATGTCTGGTGGATGCTGATTTGTGAGGATATCTTGTCGCTTTTGCTAGAGGTGTTTTTGATTCGTTTTATTTCTGCTTTATGCGATTTTTTCTCTCTCTCCCGCAAGATAATTCTGCTTATGGCCTGCGGAATGTCGGCGACTGCCTATCGACTTTTCACTAGGCTTCGGGGAGTGTATGTGCTGGATTATCTGCATGTGAGAGGACATGGGGTGTTTGACCTGCCGGATTTGTACCTTTTTGTGATGCTGGTGGGAATTATCCTGTGGCTTTTGCCGTATCACATGGTTTATCATCCTTATAAAAAGGAAAAGGTGAAGGGAATGCCTTTGTTACAGAAATGGGCGTGGGAGCTCAAATTCTCAGGTGTGTTTTTTCGGGCAGTGTTTTTGCCACAGGACAGGTGGGAAGAACTTTTTAAAGAGTGGAAATAAATTCTTTTTACAGGGAAAATGAAATACGATAACATGAAAAGAGTTGGACGTAAGACCAACTCTTTTTTTCGTGGAATTTCATAATTTACGAAAAGCATTCAGGGAGAAATCCCTCCCTTATGACGTAAATAACTATACTACAAATCTATTTTTAAATCAATCCCGAATTTGAGATTCTCTAAAAAAAGGTAAATCTTGTAAAAAAAGGTAAAATTATGATATTGCAAATAGCATTTTATTTTTTTAGACCGTCAACTTTTTGGTCAGAAGGAAAGGAGTAGGCTATGCCAAGACGAGGAATGAATATCTACAAAAGAAAAGACGGGCGCTGGGAAGGACGTATCAAAAAGGAAGGGGCTGGAGAGGGCAGGAGCTATCAGTCAATCTATGGAAAAACTTATACAGAAGTGAAGATACAGATGGAGGCTGTGAAAACAGAGAGCCCATCGAATGGAGAAAAAGAACAGGACGGGACTGTAGGTGAGGCAGCGTCCCTTTGGCTCAAAGAGCGCAGCCCTTACTGGAAAAAAACCACTTATGCTGCTTATTTTCATATAACCTGCAAATACATTTTACCGAAACTAGAGAATGTATCACTTAACTGCCTGGACGATGAGAGGATAGAGGGATTTCTTTTAGAGATTCGGCAGGAAAAGGAGCTCTCTAGTCGTTATCAGCGGAATATCTGCGCATTGATTTTAAGAATTATGAAATATATGAAAAGAAGGCATCACTGCAAAGCCGAGATATATTTTAGTTTTTTTTTGCATCATCATTTGTATCCTTTTGTTGGTTCCAGAGATAGTTTTGCTTTTGGGAGGAAGACGATATATAGATGCCGTGTATTGCCTCCCTCCACTAATTACCAGTTGTATGATCCAACTCATATATACTATGTATGTGAACATTGAATTTTATGAAAAGAAGACTTTTGGAGTATCAGCGGCGACTATTGTTGCCACGTTCATAAACATTGCACTCAATTATGGGCTTATTCCATCGTATCCGGAGAAAAGCTTTGTGATTGCGTCATATACTACTTTGGTTGGGTACACTGTGTTGTTTATTATGCATTATTTCTTGGTTAAGCACATGAAATTAGATTTCGTGTATGATATAAAATTTATTCTGCTTGTTTTACTGCTTACAATTATAGTTTCAGGTCTTATGAATCTGCTCTATAGGTTAATAGTTATTAGATACTGCATCATTCTTGTATATAGTATTATGATACTGATATTCGGATTTAAGCATAAAAGTGCTATTTCAAATTTCATTGGAAAGAATAAATGCAACTAAAAGCCAGTTACGCAATTCTTGCAAGCCTTTAGTGAAGGAAGAAAAGCAAGCTTGTTTATATTCTGTACGATTGTGAGAATCAGTAATACCAATGCAGGGGCACCCGCCACTCACCTCCACGTGTTTTGTAGTGTCAGTCTTATAAGAGAATTGTATCAGAGGGAAGCTATAATATAAAAGCGAAAGTCAACCGACATGTTTCATGACACATTGGTGCCTTTCGTAGAAAGGCGGATTATAATAATGAAGCAAAGATTAGTATCAATACAAGTCATAAGAGCTATAGCGTTTATATTGATATTCTTATCCCATGTGGAGCTGCTTTCTACAGGCCCCATTGGAGTTTCTCTTTTCTTAGTTCTTTCAGGCTTCTGTATGACTTATGCTTATTTGGATAGGCCGAAGAAAGTGCCAAATCCATCTTTACGAGCAAATTTCAAGTTTACATGGGAAAAAATAAGGAAGCTCTATCCGCTCCATCTTATTACGCTTTTATTTGTGGCGACCATTATTTTCGGCGGATTAATTCTGCATAAAGGAACAGGTAAAGAAATAGCCGAGCAAGGCGTATACTTTGTGGCAAATGGACTTTTGATTCAGAGCTGGATTCCTTGGAGAAATGGCTATTTTTCTTTTAACGCTGTGTCCTGGTATCTTTCAACATCGGCATTTTCCTATTTCCTGTTTCCCTGGGTATTTAAAACAATTCAGTCCAAGGACAAGAAGAGGATTGTTAAACTAGCTGGTATTACATTGGGATTGATGGGGATAGTAACTATCATTCTTGGAATAGGGCAGAAGAACTTTGGATGGTCGAAAGCGATAATTAAGTGGGTAGTTTATATCTGTCCGTTCTATCGGGCTGGGGATTTTGTTATCGGCCTTGTTGCAGGATATATATTTGTGACTGTCAAAAATTCATGGGGGGGGGTACAGCATACTGCTGCTGAGTCCCTCATTATTGTCTTAATGGCCATTCAAGTGGTAATTTATAGTTCAGGTACAATGCATGCAACAAACTGGATGCTAACCCTATTCTGGCTTCCAACAAGTATCATATGTGTATATTTCTTTGCTACGAATAAGGGGAGCATTTCAAAGCTCCTTTCGAAGAGTAAGACGCTCATATGGATTGGCAATATTAGTGGAGAAGCGTTCTTAATCCATCAGATTTGTATCAAAGCGGTTGAGGTTTTAACAGAGACCTGAATCCGTGAGCCTTGCTCTAAATTATTTTCACAATGCCGCATAATCTCAGTGCTTGTAGTATGTTTTATAGC
>ERZ808044.428-NODE-428-length-47053-cov-6.283187_pt1 | contig 47053 bp, 40 predicted proteins | sample MGYA00380195_ERZ808044 | MGnify/ENA primary metagenome ERZ808044 (study PRJEB31490, sample SAMN06133423) | mouse gut metagenome | isolation source: Z7_2 | host: mice | place: China: Chengdu | collected 2015-05 ...
TGACAGGCACCCGGAACTGCAAAGTAAATGGGATAAGTCATTCTGGGCAAGAGGATATTATGTATCAACAATCGGTAATATAACGGAAGATGCAATAAAGAGATATATCCAGGAGCAGACAGAAGAGTCGAGGAAAGAAGAAACCAGGAGTACCTCTTTATAGAGGACCAGTAACAATGCTTGCGATACCCGCCTTTCAGGCGCGCACGCAAACAGCCCTTTTTAGGGCTAGCAATAAACCACCACTTGAAGTGGTGGTTGCTAACTTAGATGTATGTATTTTATAATAGCGCTATAAAAATTGCCACGATTAATGTCGGCATACCTGCAGACGTTTCTTTTGCGCTGCACAATCGGAAAGACAGAGATTGTGCAGCGTTCAGACTGTGCTCTCTATATTTTAAAAACCACTTGACAGAATGGGCCAGCTTATACTAACCTTTATTAGATGACGTGATTAGATGATACTAACTACGAAAAAACAGATATACACAGGCAAGGAGATGCACAACATGCCATTTACATTTGCATGAGGATAAGGAGATAATGATATGGGAACAGTGGTGGTATTGGCAATCGTGGCGGGAGCAGTTGCACTGGCGGTCCGCAGCATGATCAAGGATAAGAAGGCAGGCGGATTAATCCAGTGCGGCGGGGACTGCAGCCGTTGCGGCGGTTGTCACTAAGCAGAAAAAATAGGCGGAAAGCAGCGTATTCCGGGCGGTGCAACTGCCGGTTGACAAATTTCCAAGTGCTATATATAGCCTTTTTGTATGTTTTTGCGGTATAAAAGAGAGGTAGCATATGTTTCCGACTGTCTGAAAACAAGGTCGATATGCCTGCGCAGGCGGCCCGCATTGTGTATGGGGAATTGCGCCGAATAAATACCTTATATGAGCGCATCCGGAATAAGGATATTCGACGTAACCGACAAGAAGACAAAATGGAGTGGGACAATTCTGCGTAAAAAACAAAGATCATATATCATAAAAAATAAGGAAAAAACGATGCGCAGAAAAGAGGCATACTATGACACTTGGAGAAAAAATATATTCGCTGAGGGTTAAGAATGGGCTTTCACAGGAGGCGTTCGGGGAGAAGCTGGGGGTATCCAGACAGTCCGTTTCGAAGTGGGAGACGGACCAGTCGGTTCCGGAATTGGATAAGATCGTGATGATCAGCGAACTGTTCACGGTCACTACGGATTATCTGTTAAAGGAATCGGCCGCGGAACCGGCCTCCGGACAATGGAAAGGAACGACGGCGGCAGGAGGGCCCGGACAGTGGAATGGAGCATCGACGGCAGCAGGAGGGTCCGGACAGTGGAATGGAGTATCGACGGCAGCAGAAGGATCCGGACAGTGGACGAAAGCGTCCGGGGCGGAGCAGGCCTCCGATGTGTGGGGAGAGTCTTCGGATACCGAACAGGATGCACATGAGTGCCGGGGACGTGCCGTGGTGAAGCGGGGCTTTTCCTATGAATATAAGAGCAAGAGAAGCTGGCGCGGGATGCCTCTGGTGCATGTCAATATCGGGTTCGGAAGATCTGCAAAAGGGGTGATTGCCATTGGGCTTGCGGCTAAGGGGATTGTGGCCATCGGTCTGGCGGGCCTGGGCGTGATCACTCTGGCTCCGGTGGGCATCGGCCTGCTTCTGTCCGCAGGGATCGTTGCTATTGGCGGTATTGCACTGGGTGATTTTGCCATCGGTGTGGTGGCTATGGGCGCTTTCTGCGTAGGGATTTTCTCTATGGGAGCGCTGGCGGTGGGACAGTTCAGCTTCGGTGCTATAGCGATCGGACAACAGGTCGCAGTGGGCGATGTGGCGCGGGGGGATATCGCGCTGGGATTCAGCGAAGCGACGGGAACCGTTTTTCAGCAGATCACAGGGAAACAGGGCGGATTTGATCCGCAGGATGCACTGCGGGCGATCGACGAGCATGTGGCAGATTACTGGTTCATCTTTAAGCAGTGGATAAAAGGGATGATCTACATTGCGGCGGGCATGTAGCGAAGGAGGAGATATGTTTGAAGGTCTTCTGTTACTTAATTTTATCGTACCGTTTGTGATGGTTCTTGTCGGGATTATCCAGCGGAAATTTCCGGTGGATAACATGGGTGCTCATAAGCGCGCCTGCTATAATCAGAACGGATACAGCACGCCTGTCTCCATGCGATCGCAGGCGCATTGGGATTATGCCCAGAAGATCGCCCCGGTTCTGTTTATCCGGCTGGGAACCTATCTGTTTGCCGCGGAAGCTGTTTTGAGTCTTGGCCTGTTTCTTCTTCGGGTCTCCGTGGATTGGATACTCGCTTTGGGATCGGGCCTCGGGTTTGCGGGCCTGATCGGTGCATTTCTTTATACAGATGCGAAAATAGAGGCATTTGTGCGCGAAAAATCAGATGATACGGAATCCATTGTATGAAGATAAGCAAAAAAAGAGCCGGCCGGTATGGAACAGCAATCCATCCGGGCAGCTCTTTTTTATAGTTAACGACATTGGATATTTCGTTTTCGAACCTGCAGGAGCAGCCGTATATGGCTGCTGCAAGAACCGGAAACATAAATTTGTTATGGTGTTTACGATATCTTAACTAAAAGAATCCGGGCTTTCATATTTATGGGGACTGGTGCACCAGCCGCCTTCATAGAGAATCGTCATATATAAGGTCTTTTCACCGTTTGAGACCTGTACATAGCATACACCGTCTTTGAACTGGTCTGTGATGTCTATTTTCTGATCGTAGTAGTAGACCCAGATGCTGCCGTCTTCTTTATAATCTACGGTGGGCTGCTGCAGGTGATCCATCAATTCGGCTTCCGTTAATGGACGCTCGGTGCCGTCCGCCTCGATTGCAACGCCGCCGCCGTGGAGGTCTTCACGCGTGCCGTCTTCGTTTTCATACCACAGGTCGTAGCTTCCGTTTGCATTGTATACGATGTCCGCATCTGTCTGGTCGCCCTGGACCCAGAGCTGGATCTTTCTCTGTACACCGCCTAAATCTGCCGCATATACTATGCCGCCGCCGCTGACAAATGCCAGACATATTGCCGCTGCTGCCACTGCAGCCTGAAATTTTGCTTTTTTCTTCATAATGATCATCCTTTCTTCCTCCAGAGATATTTTGCCGGAGGGTTGTAATACTGAAAACGCCTGCTTATACTTCTCTTTATTCGTCATTTTCCCATTCCTCCTGCAACTTTTCCTTGAGCAGCGAACGCCCGCGCGACAGCCTGACCTTCACATTGCTTTCCGACAGTTTCAAAATACCTGCAATTTCATGTATGCTGTAATCTTCATAATAAAATAGATGTATCACAATCCGGTATTTTTCAGGGAGATTCATAGCCGCTTCGAATAATTCGCCCGATTCCGGTGTCTCAAAGGATAAGGTCTCCATATAATCTTCCAGAGACTGCTTATTCCTCCGCCAGAAAGTACGGTTCATATTTTTTGCTTTATTGATCGTTACCCGCAGCAGCCATGCGCGTATATGCTCTTCGCTTTCAAATTCTTTTTTTAGTGAGTAGTACTGTATAAAAGTATCCTGGACAACATCTTCCGCATCTTCGGCGTTCTTGCAGACATTGAATGCGGCTGCGTAAAGATTGCCCTGATATTTTTCAAACAGTTTTTGCATTGGTAGTCTCATGAGTGCTCCTTTGGTAATTATTAAAAGGCCTTTCACTAATAGTACAACTCGTAAAGTAAAAAGGTTACAGCTTTTTAAAAAATTTTTATATAAGTTCCAAAGGCAATATTTGATGTTGACAACGGCATACTCAGGTATTAATATATACTTAGCAATACAAAGTATTTAGAAACTGGTAAAATGGAAAGTCACACAAAACACCCTGCCATACAAGTTATAGTAAACGAAATGTCTAATGTCGTTAATGATAAGGAATATTTACACAAGGGGGTTCGGTACAAAGTATCGGGGAGAACAGGAAGGGATGAGGAATGCAGGAAAAATATGAAAGGCAGATGAAGAAGGGGGTTCTGGACATGCTTGTCCTGCAGCTGCTTACGGCGGAGAAGAAATACGGCTATCAGCTGATCATGGAGCTGCGGGAAAAGGCCGGTGATATTTTCGGCCTAAAAGAAGGAACACTCTACCCGATCCTCTACCGTCTGGAGGAAGAGGAACTGGTGGAGAGCAGGTGGTTTGGGGCGGAGAATAAGCAGATACCGCGGAAATATTATCTGATGACGGATAAGGGACAGCAGACTCTGGCTGAAATGTATCAAAGCTGGCGGCAGATCGCGGAAGGCGTGGAGCGGTTGATGAACCGGGAGAAGAATGAGGAAGCAGGAAAGGATAATTGAAATGGATGCAGAGAAATATGTAAAGAAAATTGTCAGGAATCTGAAATGCACAGGAGCGAAGAAGAAGGAAATCGGAGACTCGCTGTTGTCTGATATTGCTGCCCGCAGAGAACAGGGGGAGGCGATGGAACAGATCATGGAAAGTATGGGTTCACCGGAGGAGATCGCGGAGGCTTTCAGCCAGAATCTTTCCGATGCCGACAGGAAGGCATACAAAAGACGACGGATCGGGATGACCATTGGGCAGATTGTGGCAGCCCTTGTATTTTTGTCTGTTCTGGCATGGTGGATGATTCCGAAACCAGCGGCGCTTGGCGATGATCTCTCGCAGGAAGCAGTTACCGCCAGTGTGGAGAATGTGATCGTCATGTTGAACCAGAATGATTTTGACGGGTTGCAGGAACTGGCGGTTGACGAATTAAAGAGCAAGCTGACACAGGAAACATTGGACGAAGTACGAAAGGGTATCTCCGAAGACTGGGGCGAGATGCAGTCGATCGGGAAGGTATACATGCAGGGTGTGAAGCAGAAGGGTAAAGTGATTGTTGTCACACAGGTTGACGCGGTCTATGAAAATATCAGTGTGGTTTATACGATTTCTTTCGATGAAGATCTGAGGCTGGGAGGGCTGTACATGCGATGAATACAATGACGACAGCATTTGTGATATGGGCGTTGGCAGGCGGCGTGATGGTCGCCTTCGGCATTTATGCTTTGTACTCAAAAAGGGCGCTGCCCTTTGGATTCTGGGCGAATGCCAAAGTGTTTGAGGTAAGCGATGTGCGGGCATACAACCGTGCTTTGGGGAAGTTGTGGTGTGTCTTCGGCATATGCTTTGTGCTGCTGGGGTTTCCTCTTTTGGGAGAGCAGAACTCTCCGTATATTATCCTGTCCATTCTGGGATGTATGGTGGAAGCGATCGTGGCGATGGTCGTATATGTGACGGTGATCGAGAAGAAATACCGCGCCGGATAGCCGGCAAATTCTCTGATGATGAAATTTCTAATGTCGTTAACTATAGTTATCCAAATTTATCCAACCGGGAATTTGTGACTGTGACGCTTCGGAATGGAGGAAAAGATGGGATTTTGGGTATTTATGATCGTGGCCGACATGGTGATGCCTCTTTTGATGGTGATCATGGGGCGTGTGTTCGTTAAGCATCCGCCGAAAACGATCAACAATGTGTACGGCTACAGGACTGTTCTGTCCAGAAAGAACCAGCAGACATGGGATTACGCGCATGATTGCTGCGGCAGATTGTGGCAGAAGACGGGCCTGGTCATGTGCCTTTTGACGTTGTTGGTCGCCCTGCCGGTCAAAGACAGAGGAGATACTGTCGTGGGCTGGATACTGGGTATCTGGGTGTGCGTGCAGTGTGCCGTATTGATCTTGACAGTGCCCGCGGTGGAGCGGAAGTTGAAGAAAAGATTTGATGGAGACGGGAATCTTTTAGTATAGGCTGGTGGTCGTATGGGGAGTGGAGAAGAGACTGTGGAAATCAGGACAGTGGAGCAGATACAGGAATCAGCGGGAATGCGAAAGGCACAGCAGTTACAGTCAATGCAGAAGGTACAGCAACTGCGGATTGCGGGGCTGTGCTGTGATCTGGTTCTGCCCGGGGACTATGAGCGGGGGCGGATACGGTATCCGGTGCTCTATGTCAACGGAGAGGTACCTGCGCAGGAGATTCTCGCGGAAGTGAAACGGGCAGGCGGCCGGACGGATTTCATCCTGCTTTGTGTCAGACCGGACAGTTGGAATGATGACTTCACGCCGTGGCCTGCGCCGGCCTTCCGCAGAGACGAGGCGCCGCCGCAGGGCAGGGCGCAGACATATCTCGCCCGGCTGGCGGGAGAGATCAAACCATATATGGATATGCATTACCGGACGAAACCAGAGCCGGAGCATGCGGCGCTGGCGGGCTATTCTCTTGGTGGTCTGACGGCGCTTTATGCGCTTTATCAGACGGACTGCTTCGGGTGGGTCGCCAGTCTTTCCGGATCGCTGTGGTATGACGGTTTCTGTGAATATATGGAAAAAGAAAGGCCACTGCGGCGGGAGGTTAACGTCTATCTCTCTCTGGGAAAGAAAGAGCGGTTAAGCAGAAATCCGCGTATGGGTAAAGTGGCGGAGTGCACGGAGCGGGCCAGACAGATTCTGGAATCGCAGCTGGGGCAGGTGCCGGCAGGGGAGATGAAGGAGGAGCAGGCAGACAGCCGGAAAGGTGCAGATGACCGGAGCAGAAGCGGAGAAGTCTGTCTGGAATGGAACGAAGGCGGCCATTTTCATGAGACGGCAAAACGGTTTGCCAGGGCAATTTTATGGTGGGAGGGAAGGAATCTATGAGACTGGGATTTTGGATGTGTTTTGTTTTGGCGGTGGTGTTTGCCGTGCTTGCGCTGCTGTTTGGACTGGGCAGAGAGAAAGCGGCAGGATTCGTATCAGGATTCAATTCGATTCCGCAAAAAGAGCAGGAGAAGTACGATAAAGCCTGGATCGCAAGAGATATGCGGAATTCTCTTTTCGTGTGGGCGGCCGTCATGCTGGCAGGCGCGGCAGGCTCCCGTTTTATATCGGGCTATTTCGCGGCGGCAGCTTATGTTGTGTGGATCGTGCTGTTTTTCCGGGAGGTACATCTGGATGCACGGAAGGCGTTTGAGAAGTATTTACTATAATATTCAAAGGAACCGTGGCGCAGAAGGTCATTTATGGTAGAATAGTTTTCCAAGAATCCGTCTATTTCTAAAGTGTTTCGTGTGACATCTTTAGCAGATGAACTTGGGTCTGGCATGAGAAATACTTATAAATATACTAAATTGTATTAAGGAGGAATGCCGGAGTTATAGAAGGTAATGTATTCAAAACATTGATTCCGCTGACTTCTGTTGCAGACGGCAAAGTTGGACCTTCTTAAATTTATCCAGTAAGTGACCAAGTAACAGAGCAGGAGTCCGAGATTGCTCAGAGAATACTTGTATTCTGCCAGATTGAAAAAAGTAAAAAAGAGATCTGTGAGTATATGGGATATCGTAATCGGACCTTTTTTACCAGAAAATATCTGACCCCTCTGCTCCAAAAAGGGCAGCTGCAGATGACACAGCCGGATAAACCTAATAGTCGGAATCAAAAGTATATTACGGGAAAGAGCAGAGAAGCGGCAGCAGAAAAAAGTAGAATGACAGTAAGGTAACCATTTCATAATCGTCGAGGCGGTTTGCCAGGACGATTCTATGATGGTGACAAGCATGGAATTCAATATGATTGACATGCTTGTCAACTTGCAATACATTATATATGAGAACCGTTTTTCCTGATCCGGAAAATTCCGGACATGTGTCAATGGACGGAAACTGTGAAAGAAGTAATAAAATACAGGACTAACACATGAAAAAATACAGCCTGCAGTTTGAACTGATTCTGAAGATCAGTATAGGATTTATACTGTTGATTATTATTTTGAGCAGCAGTATCGTTATGTTCACCTCCGGACAATATAACCGAATTATTATGGAAAATATCCATGGCAGTATGGAAAATGCAGTGAATTCCATCGACTATTATTTCGAGGATGTAAAAACGCCGATGGTGATGCTGGCCAGAAATAAAAATATCCGCGAGGTGATGAAGAACTATACAAATATGTCTAACCGTGAAAAGTTCAACAGTACTAATGCTGTAGAAGATTTTGTTCAGAATATAACGACCTTTAAGTCTTTCATTAATGATATCATAATAGTGGGAAGTCAAGGGTTTCAATATAATATTTACAATGAAAATGCTGACAAGTTCCTACGGGATTTTGATTTTACCGGAGAGGATTATTTTCGAAAGATAGAGGAAGGAACGGTCAGGCTCTATTATGTGGGAGAACATGCGACGGAGTATTATATGCATCCGCCCAGAAATGAAACAGTCTATTCGGTTATTCTGCCTGTACGCAGTATGCAGAGCAGAATCGGTTACATTATCTGTGATATCAAATCTGATATGATCAATGAAATTCTGGATCATAATCTCAAAGATGATAAAGCGAAAATATTGATCCTGGATGAAGAGGGGATGCTGATCTGTGAACGGGGAAATACACAGATATCTGCAGAAGAATTAATGGCGGATGGGCTGTATGAGAACGCAGAGGAACAACCTGCAAATTTTCTGCAGATACTTTTTGCCCGAGATAATTATATTACACAGGTGCATTCGCAGGTAACCGGCTGGACCTATGTTTATGCAGAACCCTATGATAATTTCAACGGTTTTGTCAGGAAAATTTTCTGGTTTGATTTTTGTGTGATCGTGATCGGCATGATCGTTATCATCTTCTTCTCCAGACAGCTTAGCGGGCAGATTTTGAAACCGTTAAAAAACATTGCATTTATGATCAGAGAGATGAAGATCAGCCAGCAGTCGGATCAGAGAGGCACATTTTATTCTGAATCCCGGAATGTGAAAGAATTGAGTATTGAGATTGAGCATATGATCCAGAGGATAGATCGGCTCATCAATGAGAATTATCTCTATGAGCTGCGAAGCCGTGACGCACAGATTCAAACGCTGATCAATCAACTGTCACCGCATTTTCTGTATAATACGCTGCAGCTGATCGAGTATCAGTCGCTTGCCAACAATCAGGAAAATGTCACCAGGATCATTAACGAATTAAATTATATACTCCGCTATTCCATGAAGACAGTAAAGACGGTGGAATTGTGGGAGGAGTTGAACTATGTGCGGGCCTATCTGGATATTTATCAGCTTCGCTATCAGGATAAAATGCAGTATGAGATCCTTGAGAAGGACAGACTTTCAAAGATCATGATACCGAAAATGGTTTTGGAACCTCTTGTGGAAAATTGCATAAAACATGGATTTGCAGGAAATTTTAATCATGCATTGATTGCTGTTACCGTAGAAGTGTGTGAGAAAAATCTGCGGATATGCGTCAGGGACAATGGCAGAGGGATGTCATCTGAGAAGCTGCGGCGGGTCAGGAACAGTCTGCAGAAGGCAGAATCTATGGGAGAGCATATTGGACTGAATAATGTAAATTTGATACTGAAGCTGCGGTATGGCGGCGAATTCGGTGTGTGGATGGACAGCGTCGAAGGAGAATTTACAGAAACAACGCTTCTGCTGCCTATAGAGCAGCAGTCAGGAGTGACATTGTCATAAAGTGAGCATGGATTGAAGGCATTCTCATAGGACCTGAGGCTGTATGAGGCGAAAGGAAAAGGTATCGATATGAAAAAGGTACTTCTGGTGGATGATGAATCATATATGCTGGATCTTTTGAAACAGCTGATCCCCTGGGAATTTTATGGGTTTTCCATTGTCGGAGCCGCGGAGAACGCAACGGAGGCAATGAAAGTATTTCATCGTGAGAGTCCGGATGTGATCATTACAGATATCTGTATGGAGAATATTTCCGGCATAGAATTTATTACAAGGATCCGTATGCAGGACACGGCGGTGAAGGTCATTATCATCAGTGCCTATGATAAATTTGAATATGCTCAGAGAGCGTTGAAATTAAATGTGAACGGGTATCTGTTGAAGCCGATCAACAGGGAGGAACTTCTCAATACATTGATCGAAGTGCAGAAAGAGCTGGATTCCAGGGAGGGGTATCAGGACAGGATACAGTATCTGCAGGAATCGCTTGCTCAATTAAAGAGAAAATATCTGGAGGAACAGCTTCTGCGTCTTTACCGGGATGAAACGGATTTTCTTCCGGAAGAGATTACAGGAGAAGGCTTCTGGTGCGTTGTAAGCCTGCAGACCATTGTCAGAAGTGAGATCGTGTTTATAGAGCAGGACATCAGATCGGTACAGGGCTTAGAGAGCTATATACTATTTGTGGGAGACGGACTTTTTGCAGTATTTCTTTGTTCGGGAGACGAAGGAAAGCTGGAAGAATGTCTGGACAGAATCCGGAATAAATACTGTAAAGAAGAGAAGACGGTTCTCTGTGGTGCCAGCAGAAGGGCGAAGAACGAGCTGACAGTGCTTTGCCAAAACAGTAAGAAGGCACTGCATGGACTCTTTTACCAGGAGGGGATTTTTTTCTCAGACAGAGGGGAAGTGTTCAGGGGGCAATGTGCAAAGCAGGCTGAGCCGATATCGCGGGAGCAGTTCATGCTGTGGATTGTGGCCGGAGAGCCACAGAAGTGTCGGGATTATTTTGCACACTGGATGGATGAATGCAGGAAAAGGAAAGCGGAAAGGGAGACGGTGATCCGGGAGGTAAGGCATTGTCTGGAATGGATGAAGGAAATTGCCAGACAGGATATGGCGGAGGAGTTTGAACTTCTGGGGCAGAAGATATCGGACATCCTGCGGTTTTCGGAGGCAGTACAGATCTGGGAAGAAGGGCTGCAGCTGGTGGAAATTCACGGGATGCAGCAGGGCAGGGCCGGTATAGTAATCAGCAGGGCACAGGAGTATGTGAAAGGCCATTGCTGCCAGGAGGAATTCTCCATTGAGCAGCTGGCAGAATTTCTACATCTTTCCAAAAGCTATCTGTCGAAGATCTATAAAAACGAGACAGGAGAATCTATCTGGAATTTTGTGATGAGGGTGAGGATCACGAAGGCAAAGGAGCTTCTTGTAGGGACGGATTACACAAATTATGCGATTGCCAGGGCGATCGGATATTCCAGTGAATATCATTTTTCCCGGGCTTTTAGTAAGATGGTGGGAGTTTCTCCGTCTGCCTATAAGAAGATGTATATGAGATTGGAAGAATAGACACAGCACAATTATGCTGTGCATGATTTGGCAAGAAATAAGATTATAAGATATTTTATAAGAGGTGCACATTTTCTATACTTGACTGGTACTGTGAAGTGACTGGAAAGGAAGGGAAGAAAATGGGCACTTTTTGTGTGGAAGGAAATGAGATCAGACAGAATGGCAGAATGATTGCCAGGATCCGCAGGCCTGATTGTGACAGGTGGGAAGATGTTCTGAGCAGAAAGGATGAGCATGTCTGGGAATGGAACAGGACAATATGGACAAAAAAGGGCCGGAATCCTATAGAAAATATAGAGATGGGGATACTCTTATGCAGGCCGGTGGATTTCTATATGATTCCCTGTATAAACTATGCGGGTAACTTTTGGGGTGAGGGTAAAGAACCTAAGGGAATGTACCGGGATGGAGAGCCATGGCGTTTTGCCGGACACAGATGCAGTGTGCCTGCGGGGATGTACGGTCAGAATGCAGATGCGGCGGTGGGACTATTTGCAGCGGTGGACAATCCTGTGGGGGTCTGTGCGGAACTGACCAAGGAGACGGGAAGCCTGTGTATGACGCTGCATTTTCCGGAAGAGGAAGGACCTGCGGTTTACTGTGCCAGAGACAGTTATGAGGAAGAAACCTATCGGGAAAGCTGCCGGCTGTCGAATGATAAAGTCACGCTGCATGCCTTTCTTGTATTGTCCGAACGATGTGATGCTTATGATTACGGCTTTTTCCTTGATGCAGCTTGGAATATGTTTTCCGAAGTGCAGAAACCGTGTCTGGATAGAGACACTGTATGGCAGTTGGGCATAAGATTCGTGAAAAACAGTATTTTCTTCAGGCAGCCGGGGTTTACGGGATTTTGTATGGGGCTGAGCTGGAACGGGAACCGATGGGAACAGAAGCGGGACTATCTGGAGATCGGATGGGTGGGGCAGAATGCTTCTCTTGCAGTATCTCTACTGTATCATTCTGTGTTCGCGGCAGATGAGGAGGCATTTGCCATGGGGTTAGAGGTTCTGGACTGTTGGGCTGACAGAGGACCGCTTCCAAATGGATTGTTTCGCTGCCGGTTCGACCGCATATTACAATATGGCGATAACAGGGATAACAGGGAAGAACGAAATGATGCAGTGAATCTTTACAGTGTAGTGGTGGAATATCTGGAGGCATACCACCTGTTGAAAACACTGGGAACAGAGCGGGAAAATTATCGTGCGCTGGCTCTTGCAGTCTGTGATTTTGTGGCCGGCAGCCAGAAGAAGGATGGTAGACTGGCCAAGGCCTGGTATAATGACGGTGTCTGTAGTGATGAGGAGGGTACGGTAGGCTGTTATCTGGCAGAGGCGCTTTGCGCAGGGTGGAAAGAAAGCGGGAGAGAAGATTTTCTGCATGCTGCAGAGCGGGCGTTTGCGGGTTACTTTGGTGAATTTATGACTTATGGTTATACGACGGCCGGTGCGCTGGATACCTGCTGTGTGGATAAGGAATCCGCGATTCCTCTTCTGCGAACGGCACTGGCGTTATATCATGCAACCGGGAAGGGAGATTATCTGAAAGCGGCAGAAGAAGTCAGCTATTATCTGGCATCATGGCAGTATCACTATAATGTTGTATTTTCGCAGGAAAGTGTTCTGGGACAGATCAGGTATCGTACCAGAGGCGGCACGGCAGTGTCAGTGCAGCACCATCATCTGGACTGCTATGGGTTGGAGATTTACGAAGCGTGGAAGGAACTGGCACGGCTTACAGGACATGGGATCTGGAGAGAACGTGGAGAGGCTGTGTGGGTTAACAGCCTGCAGAACATTTCCGACGGAAGTCTGGTGATCAAGGGGCAGACAAGACCGGCCGGCAGTCAGGATGAAGGATTTCTGCAGACCAGATGGCATACAAAACGGGGAGATTTTTTCGGCGTGTCCGAGTGGCTTGTTACGTGGAATACTGCATTTCGATTAAAGATTTTAAGAAGAGAGGCAGCCGGAGAAGTGTTTTTGACAAGAATAAGACAAAAAGACAAGGAAGAGGGCAGAATATGACAAGGATTGCTTTTATCTGTCATTTTACGGAAGATGCGGCGCTGATACAATAAGTTTACAGGATAAAGCTTTATCACAAAAACTATAGAAAGAAGGTAGGTTATGAAAAAGAAAACAGCAGCGTTATGTATGGCAGCCCTGATGGCAGTGACATTGACAGCCTGTGGAGGACAGGCAGGACAGGCGGAGCCGACTCCGGAGGTACAGCCGCAGGAGACACAGGAGGAAGTACAACAGGAAAGCGAAGACACTGAGCCGACAGAGCCGGCCTCCGAAGAGACAGGACTGGAGGCATGTACACTGACATTTCTTGCCTGGTATCCGCAGGAAAAATTCCAGCCGATCCTGAATGCTTTTGCAGAGGAATATCCGGATATTCAGATTGAGTTTCAATATGCTGCTCCGGTAGCGGATTATCTGGAGAAGATGCAGGTACTGACCTCTACAGGTGAGATTCCGGATCTGTTCTATATTGCAGCGGAGAATAAAACGGAAATGATCGAAAACGGATATTGCGCGGATATATCTTCTACGGAGGCGATATCCAGACTGGTGGATACCAATAAGAATACTTATGAGTCAAACGGAAAATATTATGGGTTTGCACCTACTACATGGGTTGGCGGTTACTTCTATAACAAAGATATCTTTACCGAGCTGAATATCGAGGCGCCCGCTGACTGGAATGAGTTTCTACAGGTTTGCAAGACGCTGCAGGATAACGGGATCAGACCGATCATCGAGAGAGGAGAATGGTTCTGGGACAGCTTTCTTGGTCCCTTTATGAACGATTATCTGGTGACAGATCCGGATTACCATCAGGAGGTGATCGACGGGACGAAGACTTTTGCAGACGGATGGGGACCTTATATCCAGAAATGGTATGAGGATCTGATCGTGCCCGGATATGTGGGAGAAGATCTTGTCAGTGTCAGTTCCCAGGAATTTTTCAGTGAATTTGCCACCGGTAATGCGGGACTTCTGGCAGGCCATGCAGGACATTTGAAGGAAGTGCAGATGCTGGAACCGGAATTTGAGATTGGGTTCTTCCCGATGCCCGGCACGAGTGGAGAGACAAAAGTGGCTTATGGTGCAGTGGATTGTGCGATGGCTGTCAGTTCCGGCACGGAGCATGTCAAAGAGGCAGAGGCTTTCCTGAATTTTATAGCGAGAGACGATATTGTTCAGCTGTATCAGGATATGAACGGTTATGTAATCGGCATGGACGGCATTGAATCAGATGTGGATCCTGTTCTTTCAGATATTGCAAAGCAGTATTCGGAAGGAAAGATCAGTGTCTATATTCCGCAGGGAAACTGGGGCGCTTATGGAACCGGGCTGCAGCAGCAGTTGATCTCTTCCAGCCAGCAGCTGTTATTGGGAGATATTGACTGTAATACTTTCATGGAAGAAATGCAGAACAAATTGAAAGAATTAAAGGATGAATAACAACAGGAAATCATTCAGGCAGCATGGCGCCGGTACGCTCAGCGCTGAGGACGCCATGCTGCCCGTCCTGGATATAACAAACCGAACAAGTCCGGTGAGAACCTGTGCCGCTTCGGAATGGAGGAAAAAATGCTGAATCCCAGATTTTTCAGAAAATTTGCTCCCTTTATCACGGGAGCCTTTATCTTGTATACGATCTTATTGATCATACCAATCCTGTTGAGCTTTGCCTATTCATTTACAAATTGGGATGGATATTCACCGACGGTAGAGATGGTCGGATGGAAGAATTACATAAAAATATTTCAGTCGGAATCCATGGTGTCGGCATTGAAGAATTCTTTTGTCTTCTGCTTCTTTAACGCCGTTGTCATTACGCTGCTGGCAATTCCGCTCTCACTGGTGTTTAATGCGGGTTTCAGAAGCAGAAATTTTGTGAGATCAGCCTTTTTCTTCGCATCGGTGCCGAGCGTGTTGATCATTGGCTATATTTTTCAACTTTTTTTCGGCCCTACGGAAAACGGTGTGATCAACTCTATTATTGGCAGACTTGGACTGGAACCGGTCCGATGGCTGTCAAGAGGCGTTCTTCCCATGTTTTCTGTGATTTTCGCAAATGTGTGGAGACTGACAGGATGGCATGCCTGTATATATCTGGCACGGCTGCAGGGGATACCGGAAGAATATTATGAGGCGGCGAAAATTGACGGAGCTTCCGGCAAAAACCTGTTTCGTTATATTACCTTTCCGCTGCTGGCGCCGGCTATGACGATCAGTACCATGCTTATTGTAATCGACGGATTGAAGATCTATGCGCTGCCGTATTCCTTAACCGGAGGAGGGCCGGGGTACAAGACGACATTCATGACGCAGCTGATTATCAAAACGGGTATTGGAGAAAAAATGGTTGGCAGGTCCTCGGCCATGGCAGTGGTATTCTTCGCGGTTATCATGGCGGTGTCTTTGGTACAGCTTTATTTTTCCAGAAAAAGGGAGGATGACGTATGTTGAAAAAAAAGCAGTTATATGGATTTGTATTTCAGGCGCTGCTTCTGCTCTTTACTCTGCTCTTCTTAAGTCCTCTGCTCTATATGGTCCTGAATTCTTTCAAGCCATACAGTCAAATGCTGAAAGAGCCGTGGAGCTTTCCGAAGGAGCTGTTTCTGGATAATTATGTGAAAGCGTTTCGACAGATGGAGTTCTTTCAATCCTTCTGGAATTCCTGTCTGATCACGGCGGTGTCCGTAGCGCTGATTGTGTTTCTGGGAGCGTTGGCGGCCTATCCGATCACCAGATTCCGGAATCGGATCACGGATTTCTTATCAGTTTATTTCCTGATCGGCTATATGGTGCCGACCCAGGTGCTGATCGTACAGATTTTTTCTGTGATGAAGAAAGTGGATCTGATCAATACGAAAAGCGGACTGATCCTTGTATATGCGTCGGGTGTCTCTTTTGCCGTCTTCATGTATCAGGGATTTGTACGCTCGATTCCCATCGACATGGAAGAATCTGCGCTGATCGACGGTGCGCGGCCCATGCAGGTGTTTTGGAAGATAGTGTTTCCGCTGCTACGGCCGGCTACGGCAACGCTGGTTATTTTTCAGACGATGTGGATATGGAACGATTTTACTTTATCCAGTCTGTTTTTGAGTTCCCGCAGGAATCTGACGCTGCTCCTGGAACTGCATCAGTGCATCGGTGAATTCAGTCTGGACTGGTCGGTAATGCTGGCAATCATGTGTATTGTGATGCTCCCCATGGTGATTTTTTATCTGGCAATGCAGAAACAGATTATTGCTGGAATGACCTCCGGGGCAGTCAAAGGGTAGGAAAGAATACGAGGAGAGTGTGATGAAAATAACGAATATTTGTATTTATCATATACAGCCCCGCTGGATGCTTCTGAAGGTGGAGACCGACGAAGGCCTGGCAGGATGGGGAGAACCCACGCTGGAAGGTAAGGCGCTTGTTGTGGAGGCGGCTGTCAAGGCGTTTGCCGAGATCCTCATCGGTGAAGATCCGCTGCGGACGGAATATATTTACCAGAAAATGTATCGGGGCGGTTTTTACAGAGGCGGGGCTGTGATCTGCAGCGCCATCAGCGGAATTGAACAGGCCCTGTGGGACATTAAGGGGAAGATGCTGGGTGTTCCGGTATGGCAGCTTCTGGGCGGCAGGTGCAGAGACCGTATTCGGATGTATGCGCATGTGACGCCCTTTGCAGACGATCCGCAGGAAGAAGAGATCCGGTATTGGGTAAAGAAACGTGTGGCAGACGGATTCACGGCTTTGAAGACCTCCATGGTTGCACCGCCGATTCGGTTTATCGATACCTTTTCCAAGATGGAAGACATCGTAAAAAGAATCGCGGTAATGCGCGAGACGGCCGGAAAGGACGTGGATATCGCCGTAGATTTCCACGGCAGGATCTCGCCGGCCATGGCTCCGGTGCTGATGAAGGAGCTGGAACCATTTCATCTGATGTTTATCGAGGAGCCGGTACTTCCGGAGAATGTGGACGTGATGAGGAAGATCACAGCTTCATCGGTGACGCCTACGGCAGCCGGGGAAAGACTTTTTACTACATTCGGTTTCCGGGAGCTGATCGAGAAACAGGCAGTCAATGTGGTGCAGCCGGATCTGTGTCACTGTGGAGGAATTCTGCAGGCTTTGAAGACAGCAGCCATGGCGGATAATTATTATATGGCGGTGGCTCCGCATAATCCGCTCGGTCCTGTGGCGTTGGCGGCCTGTCTGCAGGTGGATACCTGCATCGGCAATTTTGTGGCGCAGGAGCATCCGACCCATGCGGAAGGCCGGGATCTGGGAGCGGGAATTCTGAAAGAGCCTTTTGTTGTGAAAGACGGATATATTGAAATTCCGCAGAAACCCGGGCTTGGATTTGAGGTGGATGAAGAGAGGATGAAAGAATCTGCCTATGACGGAAAGTGGAGAAATCCAATCCTTTATTTCGAAGAGGATGGTGCGATGGGGGAATGGTAATGGACAGAAGAAAAGTAATCGAACAGATAGAAGAGAAAAGCTGTATTGCGATTGTCAGAGGCATTGAGGCGAAACACTGTTCTGCGCTGGCGCAGGCATTGTATGATGGAGGGATTTCTTTGATCGAAGTGACCTTTGACCAGAAAGACAGGGATGGCTGGCAACAGACATTGGAAGGAATCCGTGTTATCAGGGATCATCTGGGAGATAAGGTTTGCGTGGGAGCGGGCACTGTAATGACGAAAGAGCAGGTGACGCTGGCAAAAGGGGCAGGGGCGTCCTTTCTTATATCGCCGCATCTGGATACGGAATTGATTCGTTTGACAAATGAACAGGGCATGGTAGCAATACCTGGAGCGCTGACACCCACGGAAGTGGTGCAGGCATGGAAGGCCGGTGCGGCTTTTGTTAAAACCTTTCCGGCAGATGTGGGCGGGCCGTCCTTTATCAGGGCAGTCAAAGCGCCTCTGGGACACATCCCGTTGCTTGCGGTGGGCGGGGTGAATGAGAAGAATGTGAGAAGCTTTCTGGAAGCGGGAGCCTGCGGTGTAGGAATTGGCGGCAGTCTTGTAAACAGACAGTGGATCCTGCAGAACGAATTTGAGAAAATAAGAGATCTGGCGGAGCAGATTGTGATAGAGATCAGGGCATATAAGGCGGGGGTCATCGGATAACACGGAAGCTGTGCCTTACAGCTGTCAATTCGCAGATTGCGGGAAAGGAATGGGTATTGATATGGGAAAACTGGTATGCTTTGGAGAGTTGATGATGCGGCTGAATCCGGAAGGGCATGGCCGGATCGTACAGGCTGACCGATTGGAGGTCAGTTTTGCCGGAGGGGAGGCAAATGTGGCTGTGGACGCGTCTCAGCTGGGAATGGACGCGGCGTATGTGACAAGGCTGCCGGATCAGGAGCTGGGACACAGTGCGGCCAATGCCCTGCGGCGCTTCGGCGTGGATACGGACGGGATCGTTTACGGCGGCCCCCGTCTGGGCATTTATTTTGTAGAAAAAGGGGCTTCCCAGAGGCCTTCTAAAGTAATCTACGACAGAGCCGGATCCTCTGTTGCGCTGGCGCAGCCCGGGGATTTTGACTGGGAAAGGATACTGGAAGGCGCAGACTGGTTTCATTTCACAGGAATCACGCCTGCCCTTGGCGGCTGTCTGCCGCGGATATGCCGGGAAGCCTGTGAGGCGGCAAAGAAAAAGCAGGTTACGATAAGCTGTGATCTGAATTACAGGAAAAAACTGTGGAGCAGGCAGGAGGCCTGTAGAGTGATGGGAGAACTGATGCCGTTTGTGGATGTGTGTATTGCCAATGAGGAGGATCTGTCTGATGTGTTTGGAATTCATGCAGGAGATTCGGATATTGAAGGGGGTAGTCTGGATTCGGAAGGATATAGAAAGGCAGCGCAGGAAGTGGCGGAGCGTTTCCGGATTTCTCATGTAGCAGTCACATTACGTAAAAGTCTGTCAGCCAGCAGAAATCTGTGGTCGGGGATGCTGTATGGGGAAGGGAAGGCATATTTTTCGAGAGAGTATGATATGCAGATCGTAGATCGGGTAGGCGGCGGAGATTCCTTTGCGGCAGGTCTGATCTATGCGCTTCATAATGACTATGAACCGCAAAGAGCGGTGGAATTTGCGGCCGCGGCTTCGTGTTTGAAGCATACGATAGAGCATGATTTTAATCTGGTCTCTCTGGCGGAAGTAGAGACTCTGGCAGCCGGAAACACCTCAGGCAGGGTGCAGCGATAAAATTGCACTCGGGAGCAGTTTTTTGTTTCCGGCTCTTGCAGGAGCCATATACGGAAGCATCTGCAAGGCAGAAAACGAAATTTCAAATGTCGTTAATTTATAGAAAGGAACACGCGATGATATGAAGATACACCACATAAAGATGTATAAGGTGCCTCCCAGATGGCTTTTTCTTAAGATCGTAACAGACAGCGGGCTGGAAGGCTGGGGGGAACCGATTATTGAAGGGCGGGCCGATACGGTAAGAACAGCAGTGGAAGAATTTGCCGGTTACTTGATCGGTAAAGATCCATTTATGATCGAAGATCATTGGCAGGCCATGTATCGAGGCGGTTTTTACCGTGGCGGACCTGAAGTGATGAGCGCCATTGCCGGGATCGATCAGGCACTGTGGGATATAAAGGGAAAGTTCTATCAGGCTCCGGTCTATGAACTGTTGGGAGGGGCCTGCAGGGAAAAGATCAGAGTGTATCGCTGGATTGGCGGGGACCGGCCTTCGGCTGTCAGAGAAGCGGCACTGGAGGCTCATAAGCAGGGATACTCGGCGGTTAAAATGAATGCTACGGAGGAGATGCACTATATCGATCATTTCAGCAAGATTGAGGCAGTGTGTGAGAGGGTGGCGGCGATTCGGGATGCGCTGGGCGGTCAGATGGATATTGCGGTGGACTTTCACGGCAGAGTACATAAATCTATGGCAAAGGTACTGGCGAAGGAATTGGAGCAGTTTCATCTGATGTTTCTGGAAGAACCGGTTTTAAGCCAGAATAATGAAGCGCTGCGGGAGATCGCCAGGGTTACGGCAACCCCTGTTGCCACCGGAGAAAGAATGTTCTCACGCTGGGAGTTCAAGCAGCTTTTGCAGGACGGCTGTGTAGATGTTATACAGCCGGATCTTTCTCATGCGGGTGGAATCTCGGAATGCAGGAAGATAGCGTCCATGGCGGAAGCATATGATGTAGCCGTAGCTCCGCATTGTCCTTTAGGGCCTGTAGCACTGGGCAGCTGTATTCAATTGGATACCTGTACGCCAAATGTCTTTATTCAGGAACAAAGCCTTGGCATTCATTACAATAAAGGCGGTGATCTCCTGGATTATATTTCCAACCCTGAGATATACCGTTATCATCAGGGATTTATAGAACTGATCAGAGAGCCGGGACTTGGCGTACAGGTTAATGAAGAGCGGCTGGCCGAAGCAGAGAAAGGATGTAAGACATGGAAGAATCCTGTCTGGCGCAATGATGACGGGACGATCGCTGAGTGGTAGGAAAGGATGCTCTTCTTCTGACAATGTTGGAAATATCCGAAAAGAACAGTAGCGCAGCGGGCAATTTATGGTACAATATAAACTGCGTAAAAAAGATCTGTCCTCTCTGCTTCCAGATGAGAAACCTGCAGGTAACGCAGCCGGGGAAACAAGACCGCAGGAATCAAAATCTATTACAGACAGAAGCAGCGATACAGCGGCAGAAAACAAGGAGAAATGACAGCATGGCGACGATTAAAGAGATTGCCGAAAAGGCGGGGGTATCGATCGGGACGGTTGACCGCGTTCTGCACAACCGGGGTATGGTGAATGCACAGACGAAAGAGCGTGTAGAGACCGTTATGAAGGAATTGAACTACAGGCCCAATCAGGTAGCGCAGGGATTGGCGGTGATGAAGAAGAAACTGAAGATCGGTTTTTTTATTCCTGGTGCGGAATACCATCCCTATTTCCAGCATGTGGCCCGGGCGGCACAGAAGAAGGCGAAGGAGCTGGCGCAATACGGTGTGCAGGTGAATTTCTATCCGGTGGGAAAAAGCAGGGAACTTTCTTTTTCCAGGGGATCGGCATACTGGCATATGCTGCGGGAGCTGGACGGGATCGTGACTCTGGGCCTGGATACGCCGGAAATACGGGCTTATATGGGAGAGGCGCGAAGACTTGAGATACCGGTGGTTTTTTATAACACTTATGTGGCGGCTCAGGAATTTCTCGCATACGTGGGATGCGACTATGAGCAGTCCGGCAGACTGGCGGCAGGTCTTGCCGTGCTTGTCGGTGGTGTGGAAGCCAGAGTGTGCATTTATTCGGAGGGCAGTGAGGCGGTAACCAGCCACAGGGAGCGTATAAAGGGCTTTTACAGGGAAGTGGAGGAGTGGTATCCGGGGATGAAGATTCTGGATATTTGTCAGATTGACGAAGAACAGGAGCAGAACGAGGCTTCGGTACGGGAAATGTTTCGCAGGTATCCGGATGTGAACGTGGTTTATGTGGTGAATCCAAGAGATTATGAGATTTGCCGGACAGTTGCAAAGATGGATGCGAAGGGGCAGGTGAAGATCATCACCAATGATCTTGTGGAGGATCTGGAAGAACTGATGAGGCAGGGCAGTGTTTCGGCTACGATCTGTCAGGAGCCGGAGAAGCAGGGGGAGCAGTCTCTGGAGATACTGTTTCAGTATCTTGCCTATGGTACGCTTCCGAAAGAGAAGATGTGTTACACAGACCTGAGTATACATATTGCACAAAATCTCTGAAAATGAACGGATCAGGATTCCGCCGGAAATCATTTGTGCAAAATCCCGACAAAGCTGACGGCCGTGCACGTTAACGGAAGAGTGGCGAAGAAGACAGAGTCCAGCCAGGAAAAACAAAGATTGTGCACTATAACGAAAAATATACTTTCGCACAGAAAACGGATTGACATTTTTACCAATCCGTTTTTATAATGAGACAACCGTTAACGTACACGGAAATATCACGAAGATATTTCCGGGCAAAATAATCAGGCAGAAGTATAAAATTTAACCAAAATTGAAAGGAGCAGGTACATGAGAGCAACCAAAGAATATCGTCTTTCCATGACAAATGAAGCGCAGAAACTGGTGAACAAGTTGACGCTGGAGCAGAAAGTATGGCTGATGAGTGGGAATATCGATCTTACCACTACCTCGGCAGAGGCGCTGGCGGCCCTTGCAGAAGCGATGGAGAGTGAAGAGAACCATTATAATGTGACGCCTTACGCGGCGGGCGGTCTGGAGGAATACAACCTGCCGCCGATGCTGTTTGCGGACGGCCCGCGGGGCGTAGTATGCGGCAACTGGCAGACTACGTGCTTCCCGGTTTCCATGGCAAGGGGAGCTACCTTTGACACGGCTCTGGAGGAGAAGGTGGGACACTGCATCGGCAAAGAAGTGCGGGCTTTTGGCGGCAATCTTTTTGCGGGAGTATGCATCAATATGCCTTATAATCCGGGCTGGGGCAGGAGTCAGGAGACTTACGGCGAAGAGACATATCAGATCGGCCAGATGGGAGCCGCACTGGTGAGGGGCGTGCAGGATGAGGATATCATGGCGTGCGTGAAGCACTATGCCTTCAACGACATGGAAAATGCGCGTTTCAAGTGCAGCGTGACCTGTGACCAGCGGACAGAGCAGGAGGTATATCTGCCGCACTTTAAGGACTGTGTGGACGCAGGGGCGGCCAGTATCATGAGTTCTTATAACCGGTATAACGGCGTGCACTGCGGTCATCACAACTATCTGCTGCGTCAGGTATTGAAGAAAGAATGGGATTTCGACGGTTTCGTGATGTCCGATTTCTGCTGGGGCGTCCGGGATACGGTGGAGGCGGCCAACGGCGGCCAGGATATGGAGATGATGTGGACGCAGTTTTTCGGGAAGCGTCTGGTGCAGGCAGTACAGGACGGCTTCGTGCCGGAAGAGCGTATCAATGAAGCGGCACTGCGCATCGTGCGGACAATCCTTGCTTTTGATAAAGATCACAAAGAATACGACATGTCTGTGGTGGGCTGTGCAGAGCATATCGCGGTGGCGAAGGAAGCGGCACAGAAGGGCATCACCCTGATCAAGAATGAAAAGGTGCTTCCGCTGAAAAAGAGCGAGACGAAGAAGATTGCCCTGATCGGCAAGCTGGCAGACACGGCGGTCATCGGTGACCATGGTTCCAGCTGGGTGCGCCCGCCTTACGTGGTGACGCCGAAGGAAGGGCTGGAGAAGGCGAACCCGGACTGTGAAGTGCTGTTCCATGACGGTGTCGATGTGGAGAGTGCGAAGAAACTGGCGGCCAGCGTCGATGCGGTCATCTTCGTGGTGGGCTATGACCATGACGACGAAGGGGAATTTATCTCCGAGAATGAGGCGGAGAACTATACAGGTTCCATGGGCGGCGACCGGAAGTCAGGCCTGGGGCTGCACAAAGAAGACATTGAGCTGGTGAAGCAGGCAGGCCCGGTGAACGAGAAGTCTGCGGTTGTCCTCGTGGGCGGCAATATGATCATGATGACAGAGTGGTATGACTGTGTGAATGCCGTGATCATGGCTTATTATCCCGGAATGGAGGGCGGCACCGCGCTGGCGGAGATCCTTTACGGGGATGTGAATCCGTCGGGTAAGCTTCCCTATGTGGTTCCTTATGCGGAAGAGGATCTGCCGCATGTGGACTGGGAGGCAACAGACCAGTACTATGAGTATTACCACGGCTATACCCGTCTGGAGAAAAACGGCGTGAAGCCTCTGGTTCCATACGGTTTCGGTTTAAGCTATACCACTTTTGATATTTCTGACCCGAAGGCAGCAGTGGAAGGAGATTGCCTGAAAGTGACGGCCAGGGTTAAGAATACCGGTGACAGGGATGGCGACGAGGTAGTGCAGCTCTATGTGGGCTTCCAGAATTCCGCAGTAGACAGGCCGGTGAAACAGCTGCGCGGCTTTGCCCGCGTATCCTTGAAGGCGGGGGAAGAGAAGACGGTGGAGATCGTCACGCCAGTTGAAAAGCTGAAATGGTATAATCCGGTTTACCGCGAGTGGCAGTTAGAGCATATGGATTATCCGATCTATGTAGGTTCCAGCTCCGCACAGGAAGATCTCACAGAGACGGTGATCAGCCTGTAGAGTGGCAATAGGGCCTGCCTTGATGCAGGCAGTGCTGACGGCAGATAAAGTGGTAGATAAAGTACCATATAAAGTGTCTCATCGCATTCAGTCAGGTTGAGAATGGACACACCCGAATCGGCCCGGCGGTTGGTTTTCGTCATATGCCGTAAAAATTAAAAATAATATAATAATTTCATAAAATATTTGTTTGCATCTGCTGCACGGCAGCGGATGCACCGGCGCTAAGAAAGGAGTCAGAAAACGCATGGGAGACAAAAGATATTTGAAATGGTATAACAAGATAGGCTACGGCTCGGGAGATCTGGCCGCAAACTGTATCTATGGACTGCTGACCAGCTTTGTGCTGATCTATCTGACAGATACGGTAGGGCTGAATGCCGGGATCGTCGGCACGCTGATCATGTTTTCGAAGTTTGCGGACGGTATCACGGACGTATTCTTCGGCAATCTGATCGACAAGACACACACGAAGCTGGGTAAGGCGCGTCCTTGGATGCTCTGGTCACAGATCGGCAACTGTATTCTGCTGGTAGCGGTTTTTGCGATTCCGGAGAGTCTGGGAGATACGGCTAAATATGCCTATTTCTTCATCACCTACACACTGTTGAACGCAATCTTCTACACGGCCAATAATATCGCCTATGCGTCGCTCACTTCCCTGATCACGAAGAACGGCAATGAGCGTGTGCAGATGGGTTCCATCCGTTTTATGTTCTCTCTGGCGACAAACCTGACAGTGGCTTCGGTCACGGTAGGACTGGTGGGCAAGTTCGGCGGTGGGGCAACAGGATGGAGAACGGTGGCCTTTCTCTATGCGGTGATCGCTCTGATCGTGAATACGATCTCCGTCTTCTCGGTAAAAGAGCTGTCGGAGGAAGAATTGACAGAGGGCGTAGAAGTTACGGAATCAGAGCCGCAGGAGAAGATTTCCTTCGGAGAATCCCTGAAACTCCTGATTGCCAATAAATATTTCCTGATGATCGCGGCTTTCTACATTTTGATGTATATTCAGACAGGTATCGCCGGTATCGGTATCTATTACATGACTTATGTGATCGGTAATCCGGCAATGCTGGGAACTTTCTCTATGGCGCAGATGCTGCCGATGGTTATCGGCCTGGCGTTTACACCGGCGCTGGTAAAGAGGTTCAAAGGCATGTACAAGGTTAACCTTTACGGCTATGTGATGGCAGGTATATTCCGCATCGGCTTTATCATCGGCGGCTATCTGGGGATCATCCCGCTGATGCTCATCAGTTCTGCGCTGGCAGGCCTGTGCACCAGCCCGGTTACGGGAGATATCAACGCGGTGATCTCGGCTGCTTCCGAGTACACGGTGCGCACCAGGGGCAAGCATATTGAAGGAGCCATGTTCTCCTGCTCTTCACTGGGAATCAAGGTGGGAGGCGGCCTCGGCTCGGCGATCTCCGGTATGCTTTTGGAAGCCAGCGGTTACGTGCCGAACGCGGCGCAGCAGTCGGCGTCCACGCTCAACATGCTGAACTTCATGTATCTGTGGTTCCCGATGATCTCGATCATCCTGATCAGTATTATCATGTATAATCTGAAGGTTGAGAAGGCCAATGCGGACTGGGATGCAGAGCATGGTGTGCGATAGAACGATATCGGTGAAAATCATAAGGAAAAGATACTTGTGAAGAAAGTAACCGTAGTTGTGGCATTAGACCTCGGTACGGGCAAAAAATCCTGACAATGAAAGTGAATAGAGAACTATCAGATATAGTGGTAGATTATAGGGATACTTGAATGAGAGTGTCCCTATTTTTATGTAGGGCATTCCATAGTGGGATGCTCTTTTCAATTCAATTTTAAAAGGAGGAACAGAAAAATGTCAAATACAGCGTTAAGGGCAGGGTAAGGATATTTGATGAAGTCGGGGAAGCTGCCGGGGAAAACGCAAAAAAGGTACAGCGGTATATCTGGCTTTCCCGACTGTCGGATGAACTTCTTGCTTTGGTGGATGGTAAAAAGCTCGGTTTCTCACAGGGCGTTGACATTTCCTTTCTGGCGGAGGAAGCGCAGCAGTGGGTACAGGCTGTCATGGAGGAAAAAGGCTGTAACGTCAGCATGGTGCAGTCGGCAAAAATAAAAGAGTATCCCCTGTTATCAAGCCGTTTTCAGAAAAGCTTGGATTTTTGGAAATGTGCATAACAGGCTATGGAATCATGGATAACTCTATTCACAGCACATGGAAAAGCTAAAGAGCAGCTTTCCCACGTCCTGCAAACAGAGTTACCCACAATTCCATAAGACAGCCAGTTATACACATTACCAGCAATGCCGGCTACTACGGAATCCCCCTCATTCCTACCTGGAAGATATTAAAACTTGATTTGAGATAAAAAAGATATGCTATAATTCTTCTGCAAAACAAAAAAATTTATTTTTTTACAACCAAAATGACAAAATCCGTACTTAGTATAGTGGAGGCTGTTTATCTACAAAATAACAAGGAGGTGAAAACATACTATGGATGACGAGACGATTGTAAGTCTTTACTGGGCAAGAGATGAAAGCGCGATTGCAGAAACATCTTCAAAATATGGCAGGCTTTGTAATCATATCGCAAATAACATTCTCTCAAACTACCAAGACAGGGAAGAATGTCTCAACGATACTTACCTTGCAGTCTGGAACGCAATCCCGGATAAGCACCCAAACAGATTTTCCGTATTCTTGAGCAGGATTGTCAGAAATCTTGCTTTGAAGAAATATGAATATATTTCTGCTGCAAAAAGAAATCCGGCTGTTGTTACCTCATTAGAGGAATTAGGTGACTGCGTATCCGGGACAGACAGCATAGAGTCGGAAATCGAAAAAAAGCATATCGAAAGTACGATTGATAAGTTCCTCTGGCGGTTAGAGGAAGAAAAACGGGCTGTATTTATACGTCGGTACTGGTACTTTGATTCAATCGAAACTATCTGTAAATATACAGGCTTCAGCCAGAGCAAGGTAAAATCCATGCTTTACGAAATGCGCCGCAAGTTAAAAAAATATTTAGAAAGTGAGGGTATTAAAGTATGAACAAAAAACAGCTTTCCGAACATATTGGGAACATTGATGACCGGCTTGTTGAACAGGCAGAGAATATCCCAAATTACAGACAACTGCATCACCGTCAGACAATAAGACGCTTCCTTACTGCCGCCGCAGCTTTTGTGCTTATGGCTTGCAGCTTTAGTGCAGGCGCGTTTGCCTTTGCCCGTGAAACAGTGGTTGAAGTGCCAGTAGAACAGGAAATGATAAAGTTGGAAGAAATCAATCTTACACTGATCCTGCCCGATGATTGGAAAGGAAAATATTCTGTAGAAGCTAGTGGTCAGAATTATATTGTTTATCACACACAGGTGAGAGAAGATGTCAGTGCGGGGATAGACGCATTTGACGGCGGTGTCCTGTTTTATATCGTCTGCTATGAGGAATCCATGACACCGAAACAATTCATAGAAAAAGGATATGATTTTGTCCAGTACCGTTATCTGTTTTCTACCAGCGATAAAACATACATTCTCTGCTATCCAGGTGACGTACAGTGGAATCCCGAAAATTCAGAACAGGAAACGGAATATCTGGGAATGGAGGGAGAAATAAAAGATATTAAGTTTGTGGTTGACAATATCCTTGCGGACTGAAAATGTTTTGAATCTTGAAACAGGCATGGTGGGAATGCTGAACGTAAGGTATTTTTGTTCATAACCATATAGCTTTAACAGAAAAGTAAGTTTTAGTATCACAATTACGTGGAGGTTAAAAATGAGAAACACAAAACAGAAACTATGGAAAAATATTTTGGTAATTGGCATTTTATCCGCAATATTACTTTCCGGGTGCGGCAAAGAAAATGTGCCAAAGGAAGAACCACTTATGGGCAGCGGCAGTGAAAGTATAGTGGCAGAAAAAGACAGTGTGCCGGAAGAAAATAATGCAGAAGCCGAAAGGCCGACAGAAGATACTGCACCCGGTGAAAAGGTTCTGGAGCAGGCTATAAGCGAATGGAAAGAAATGTACGCTTCGTTTTATGAGTATAAGGATTGCTCCGCAGTTCTTGTGGAACGTAAAGAAAATGACGGAACGGTGGACGAGATATTCACACTGGATATTACATACTTGTCCGGGCAGCCGGAAAGCGATGAGCCGGAGCATTTCATTGCGGATATGAAAGCAAGCTATCCGGCGGATAATCCAGAGGATATTACTTTATGGATGGATAACAGCGGCGGGGCAATGACTGATTTCACACTGTTTAAAGAGTGTGGTCCCGGTTGACAGGTAATATCCCACTGATATTTCCAAAGATACCTTATGTTCAGCATTCCCATCATATTTGAATGTTTAATCGGTATATATAAAAACTGCCAGTTGTGTCTGCTAAGGAAGCCGTAACATTGCTTTTGCATTGCCGCCCTTGAAAACGGACACGTCAACAAAGACACCGAGGACAGCATAAGACAGCGGCTTATCACCGCCCTGTTCAAGTTCCGTTTTGACTGAAAAGGGCGGCAAGGACATTTACCTCACCAGTTTAGAATACGGCGCACTCTGCTACCTTGCCGCCATGTCTTCGTCACGTCACAACGGGGGAGGAGGTGAACTCGTATGAAGAAACCTTTTTTCCACGATGAAATGACAATCCGGCATCAGTTTGACCGTCTGTGTCAGATGTCGCTCAAGGGCGAAGCCGCCAGTTATTACAGATATATGGAATACCGCAGGCGGCATGAAGCCATGTTCTCTGAACTGTCTAAAAAGAAGCTGAATCGGTTGTTTGTTATGGATGAGTATGGAGTAGAAAACAGTCATTTCAAAGTGTATGGATATGACATTGAGGTGAAGGATGCCCTGATTGCGGAAGCGTTGCAGGCTCTTTCAGAAAGGAAGCGGAATGTAATACTGCTTTCGTATTTTCTGGAGATGAGCGATGCGGATATAGCAAGGGAAATGAACCTTGTGCGGAGTACAATCCAGATTGATACAGGGGAAGCGGCTGCGCCAGGAAGTGCGGCCGCTTCCCTTTTTATATGTTACAGTCCGGTAGACTTATACTGCCTGCGGTAATCCAGAGGCGTCTGCCCGTAAGCCTTTTCAAACAGCCGGTAGAAATGGCTTCTGTTGGAAAAGCCCAGTTCATCGATGATGGCGGAGATGCTTTTATCGGTGCCGGCGAGCATGGTCCGCGCCTCTTCCAGGTAGACGGACTGTCCGTATTCGAGAATGGTCTTGCCGGTGTATTTCTTGATGATCCGGTTCAGATATTCTCCGTTGTAGTGCAGCTGGGAGGACAGTTCTTCTCTGGTGCAGCGTCCGTGACTGGATTTCATGATGTGGGTGATCTTGCTGAACAGATATTCCTGATTGTCTGACTCGGAGTGTATGCGGTTGATGCTGAACAGACCGGGGTCCGTCATCAGCTGCAGCAGTCGGGAGAAGGCGCCCTTGATATAAAAAAGGGAGCCGGGCTGCAGATTGATGATCTCATGCAGGATACTGTTAAACAGCGGAGCCGTCTTTTCCAGGATCCTGTCGGCGGGGATGACGGGGAAGCAGTCGAGATAGACCTTGTCAAACTGCAGGGATCGGTTCTGGCTGTCCTGAAAAAGCTGCAGTACCAGATTGGCGTCGTCGGGTTTGGAGGCGACGGCGGCCATCTCATAGTATTCGGCCAGCAGTTCCGCGATAAAGTCATCCCGCATCATAAGGAAAACGACCTGAAAATCACCGGTAAAATCCTCGGAGTGTCGTATGTTTTTGTTCATGATACAGCATTCGCCGGCCTCGTAGGTGAAGACCTGGTTCTCTACATGGTTGGTCACACAGCCCTGCAGGACATACATGATCTCGATGCAGGAATGCCGGTGCAGAGGTCTTTTTTTCGTAAAATCCACGACCTTTTTGTCCAGCTGGAGAGGACGGTAAGAGTGCTGCGTGAACTGGAACATATTGAAGAGGCCGTCCTGTTCCCGGCAGGTCTCCAGCAGGATCATGAAGGGGGTCTGGATCCCGTACTGTGACAGATCCTGACTGATGACCAGAGGGTTGGACGGATCACTGAGAAGCTGCAGTTCTTCCGGAGAAAAGTAATATTCCGGCGGAATGTTTTTCGAGATATGAATATGGGTGTTTGAGGCGGCCGGATCTGCCGGCCGGGGAGTTTTCGGGTGGTTTATCATGGAAAGCTCCTTTTTTGTACGGTGCAGTCTGACATTCCGGCAGCTGGCGTCTACAGGTTGAATATGGTTACAAACAGGCTTTCTGCCAGTTGGTTTCTGTCATTGAGCGCCGGAAAGGATGCACCTATAATGAGATATAAACAGTAATCTGCACAACAACTCTGCATACAGTGCTGCGCTGCATGCAATAAAGCGTACCGCAGGGGAAACGGATCCGCAAATAGGTATGGACAGTATAACATGAAAGGGCGGAAATGGAAAGGCGGGTTTCTGAACTGTTATCGGCAGACATTTTGTAAAAAAGAGAGGAGAGGGTGTTATGATCCGGGAGAATTTTAACAGAGACTGGCAGTTCGCCAGAGGGAGTGCATCACTGATGTCGGCTTTTATGGGAGGGCAGCAGTTTGAGGCGGTGAATCTGCCGCACGATGCCATGGTGCATGAGGAGCGGACGCCGGACACGGCCAACAGCGCGCAGACAGGATTTTGGCCGGGCGGGCTTTATACATACAGCAGGAAGCTGGACGTGCCGCAGGAGTGGCGGGAGAAAACGGTGCTTCTGGAGTTTGAAGGAGTCTATGCTACGGCCATGGTGTATGTGAACGGGAATCTGGCACAGAGCAATCTGTACGGCTATTCGGATTTTTATGTGGTGCTGGACAAATATCTGGAGTACGGTGCGGAGAATGAGATCAGAGTGGTTGCCGATAACGCTGCGGAGAAGAACAGCCGCTGGTATTCGGGAAGCGGTATCTACCGCAATGTCAATCTGCTGGTGGGTTCACGGATTCATGTGCCGGCGGACGGCGTGCGGATCACCACGCCGGATGTGGGAGAGGAAAGCGCGGTAGTGGAGATCTGTACGTCTGTGCGGAATCTTATGAGGAAGAAAGAAAAGATCACGGTGGAGACGACGTTACTTTGTGACGGAACCGTGGTGGGTGTGGATAAAGTGGGCGTGACCATGTTTATGGAGGCACAGGAGCAGGTCAGTCAGCGGATCGCACTGCTTAAGCCGAAGCTGTGGAGTCCTGACACGCCGCAGCTGTACGACTGCGTAGTGAAGATTTATGCGGGCGAAGAGCTTTTGGATGAGACGAGGGAGCATTTCGGTATTCGCAGGCTGGAACTGGATGCGGAGCACGGCCTGCGCATCAACGGCAGGCAGGTGAAGCTGCGGGGCACCTGTATCCATCATGACAACGGCATTATCGGCGCGACGACGCTGAAAAAGGCGGAGGAGCGACGGTGCCGCCAGTTAAAGGAGGCAGGTTTTAACAGTATCCGCAGTGCCCATCATCCCATGAGTAAGGCTATGCTGGATGCCTGCGACAGGATCGGTATGGTGGTCATGGACGAGCTGAGTGACATGTGGACGAACCATAAGAATGCCAATGATTTTGCGCTGCATTTTCTGGACTGCGTGGACACGGAAGTGGAGCGTATGGTAAGAAAAGACTACAATCATCCCAGCGTGGTTCTGTATTCTGCAGGAAATGAGATTCCGGATCTGGGGACGGAGCGAGGCGCACAGCTTAACCGCGTCATCTGCAACCGGTTCCGTGCGCTGGATCCTTACCGCTACACGACCAATGCGATCAACGGTATGCTGGCGCTGGGGCCGCGGATGGGGACGATCATTCAGGATTTGATGAAGGCGGCCGAAGCATCTAAACCGGCAGCAGGAGAAGGCCAGCCGGGGCAGGAAGGCCGTGCGGAAGAAGGGGCAAGTGCATTAAACGGCATGATGGCGCTGATGGTAGGGCCGGCGGCAGATGCCTTCGCCTGCCATCCGTTGATGACGGAGTGTATCGAGGAGGCCAGCCAGGGCATGGATATTACCGGACTGAATTATCTGACCGGCCGTCACGTGCTGGAGAGGGAACTGCATCCCAACAAACCGGTGGTGGGCACGGAGACCTTCCCCGCCGACATCGTGAGGCTTTGGGATATCGTGAAGAACAATGACCATGTGCTGGGTGACTATACGTGGACCGGTTATGATTATCTGGGCGAGGCGGGATGCGGTATTTTCTATTATGACGGCACCCAGAATTTCAACGGTGTCTATCCGGATCGGACTGCCTATATAGGTGATCTGGACATTATCGGTTACCGCAGACCGATCAGTTTTCTGCGGGAGATTGTCTTCGGCCTGCGCAAAGAGCCGTATATCGCGGTAGAACGCGTGAACCGCCACGGTATGCCGCACTCTCAGACCGCATGGATGTTAAAGGATAATATCGCCAGCTGGACCTGGCCGGGGTATGAAGGAAAACCGGCGAATGTGGATGTTTACAGCGAGGCGGAAGAAGTGGAGCTGTTCTTAAACGGCACATCCCTGGGCAGGAAACCGGCCGGTGAGGCAAATGGCTTTACGGCTTCCTATGAGATGATCTACGAACCGGGTGAACTTCTGGCGGTGAGCTATACCGCCGGCGCAGAGACGGGACGTTTCGTGCTGAAGACCGCAGATGCCGATGTTGAGCTGCAGGTGACGGTGGAAGGAGAAACGCTGCGGGCGGATGGCGAAGACCTGGCCTTTGTGACGGTGAGATTAACGGACAAGGAGGGCGTGGAGAATCTGCGGGCCGAAAAGGAGATCACGGTTACCGTGGAGGGCGCGGGTACCCTGCAGGGCTTTGGCAGCGCAGATCCGCGGGCCATTGGCAGCTATGACAGCGTCACCTGGAAGACTTACGACGGTTATGTGATGGCAGTGATTCGCGCAGGTATGGAAGCGGGCGAGATCCGTGTGAAATTTGCGGCGGAAGGCTGCGAGACACAGGAAGTTGTGATTCATACGGAGAAATAGACGATTTGCTGTGAGAATCTTCGACTTTCCTGATGTGGATGGCTATGTGGTCCGCCGTCCGGCGGGCTGAGCATGCCGGGGGTTATTCCCGCGGGCAACGAGCCAGGTGGCTGCCTGCAGACATTTGGCGACTGCCGTGAGGTGATTATTAATTGAGATGTGTTTCCGCGGAGGATATGTGCTATACTGTATAAGGATGAATAAATTCTGCCCGGGCCTCAGCGCAAAGCGCTTCGGAATGAAAGAAAAAAGGCTTTGTAGTTGAAATTGACAAACAATAAGCAGGTAGATCAAGGGTAACAGTTAAGCATAAGACTTTGCAGGAAGGAACCATATTTATGACAGCGGAAACGGCGCTGCCGGTGGGTATTGAGGATTTTGAGACGATCCGGCGGGAAAATCTTTATTATATTGATAAAACGGGACTGATCAAAGGTATTTTAAAAAATCGTGCCTATGTCAATTTATTTACTCGGCCGCGAAGGTTTGGGAAGACTTTGAACATGAGCATGTTAAAATGTTTTTTCAGATTGGGATGTGACAGGACGCTTTTTGATGGACTTGCAATCGCTGAGGAAAAGGAACTCTGTGATAAGTACATGGGAAAGTTTCCGGTCATTTCCATCAGTCTGAAAGCGGCGGCAGGGGATAATTTTGAAGAAGCGAGAGGGATGTTCTGCGATATCATCGGAAGAGAGGCGGCCTGTTTTTCGTTTCTGGCGGAAAGCGGCCGTTTATCGGAAACGGAGCGCCAACAGTACAGAAAGCTGATCGAATTAAATGAAAAAGGCGTTTTTTCGATGGCAGATGCGCTTCTCAAGAGCAGTCTGTTAATCCTGTCGCAGCTGTTATATAAGCATTTTGAACAGAAAGCGATCATTTTGATCGATGAATATGATGTGCCTCTCGATCAGGCATATCGGGCCGGCTATTATGATGCCATGGTGAAGTTTGTCGGGGGACTGTTTGGGCAGGCGCTTAAGACGAACAGCAGCCTGTATTGTGCAGTTCTTACGGGATGCCTGAGAGTATCGAAAGAAAGTATCTTTACAGGACTGAATAATTTTAAAGTGTATACGGTGAAAGATGTACGTTATCACGAGTATTTTGGTTTTACGGATGAAGAAGTTCGAAGGATGTTGGATTACTATGGATTTATGGAGAAATATGACCTCATTAAGGAATGGTATGACGGCTATCAGTTTGGAGATGCAGATATATACTGCCCATGGGATGTGATCAATTACTGCGATGATCTTCGGGATGGAAATACAACGGTGCCGCAGAATTACTGGGTGAATACAAGCAGCAACGATATTATCAGAAACTTCGTAAAGAAAGCGAATCCGGCTGCCAGAAATGAGATTGAGCAGTTGATCAGCGGCGGCAGTATTCAAAAGGAGATTCATCAGGAATTGACTTACAGGGATTTGGATGCAGATCTGGATCATCTGTGGAGCATCCTTTTTATGACAGGTTATCTGACGAAACGTGGGACAGAGGCGGACGGCATGACGGAGCTTTTGATTCCCAATAAGGAGATAAGGTGGATCTTTGTACAGCAGATCCGCAAGTGGTTTAAAGAAGAAACGATAAGAGATGTGGGAATGCTGGAAAATTTCTGCCTGGCATTTCAGAAGAATGATGTGACTGCTATCGAGAGGGGCTTCAATGGGTATCTGCAGAAGACGATCAGTATTCGGGATACGAACGCCCCAAAAGGCATGAAAGAAAATTTCTATCATGGTCTTCTGCTTGGACTTTTGGGGAACATGCACGGCTGGACAGTCCGGTCTAATGCGGAATCCGGAGAAGGCTACAGTGATATTCTGATAGAAACTGCATCCGGAGAAACCGGTATTGTTATAGAATTAAAGTACGCAGAAAATGCTGCTTTTGATGCCGCGTGTGAAACGGCCATGCGGCAGATTAAGGATAGAGAATATGAGGAAACTCTTGTGCGTGACGGGATGAAGACCATCTATCGGTATGGTATTGCGTGTTATAAGAAGCGTTGTAAAGTGATAGGAGAAAAGCGGTAGATAAGCGCAGGCGGTATGAGGTGAATGAGAACGGAGCGGACAGCATCAGGGGCTTTACAGCCGGAATCAGGAGGCAGAGGTATGAAGTACAGGATCAACACAACGAACTACCAGGATTTTCACACATTTGAGATCAACAAACTTCCGCCGAGAAGTTATTTTATCCCGTATCCGGACAGGGAACAGGCGGACAGGGTGAGCGGGGCCGGGAAGCGTTACGGCTCTCCGAAGGTCGTCTGCCTGAACGGCGAGTGGGAATTTAAGTTTTATCCGCGGCCGGGTGAGCTTCCGGAAGTGATTGACACGGATGAAATGCAGTTTGACAGGCTGGATGTGCCTTCCTGCTGGCAGTTTCGCGGGTATGCGAAGCCTTTCTATGTGAATATGCGTTACCAGTTCCCGTACCAGCCGCCGGAGATTCCGACCACGGAGAAGGTGGGGAAGAGCTTTTGCTGGATCGGTTCGGATCATGGGATCGGGCCGCGGTGGCAGGAGCCGGTGGAAGAGTACAATTATGTGGGTGTGTACCGCAGGTTTTTTGAGGTGGAGGACTGTACGAAAAACCATGTGCTGTCCTTCCTCGGGGTGGCAAGCTGTATCGACCTGTATGTGAACGGCAGCTTTGCGGGCTATTCGGAAGGTTCCCACAATACGGCGGAGTTCGATATTTCTTCTTATATCCATGCGGGGACCAATGAACTGGTGGCGGTGGTGCGCCGCTGGTGTAACGGCACTTATCTGGAGTGTCAGGATATGTTCCGCAATAACGGCATCTTTCGGGATGTGCTGCTGCGGATCAGCGAGAAAGGGGACATCTGGGACATCGGTTTTAAGACACGTAAGACAGCGAGGGGCTACCGGGCGGCGGCCAGTGTGAAGCTGTATGCGGACGGGGAAGTGACTTTTATTCTGGAAGGAAACGGTATCTCCGAACGCCGGACGGTGTCGTCGAAAAACAGGGTGGCCAAAGCGGTATTCGAGGATCTGCCGGCAGCGGAATGGAATGCGGAGTCGCCGGTGCTGTACGATCTGTACTATGAAGTGCCCGGCAGCTGTGTGAAGATACGGGCGGGCTTTAAGGATGTGACGATCCGGGGCGCCGTTTTTTATCTGAATGACCGTAAAGTGAAGCTGCACGGCGTCAATCACCACGATATGAGCTGTGACAACGGCTATACGCTGACGCCGGAAGAGATCGAGCGGGATATGAAGCTCTGTAAGGAATATAATATTGATACGGTGCGCACTTCCCACTATCCGCCGGATCCGTATCTGCTGGAGCTGTGCGACGAACTGGGCATCTATGTGGTAGATGAGGCGGATCTGGAGACGCACGGCACCATGTCGCACAGACTTCCGCCGGATTACAACCGCATCAGCAACGATCCGGCGTGGGCGAGGCATTACGTGGACCGGGCGAGACGGCTGTACCAGCGTGACAAGACTCATGTGTCTGTGATTCTGTGGAGCCTGGGGAATGAGGCGGGCGGCATTTATAATACGGACCGGATGTATGACTATCTGAAAAAGCATACGGACCTGCCGGTGCACTATGAGAGTGCGGTTCACACGAAGAAAAAGGCTTATGATGTGGGGAGCGAGATGTATCCGCCGATCAAGAGGGTGCATGCCATCGGTGAGAAGACTTACCGGGTACGGGAATTGTGCGACAGGCCTTATTTTCTCTGTGAATATGCGCACGCCATGGGGGTAGGACCGGGAAATGCGGAAGGGTATTGGAAGGAAATCTATGCATACGACAATCTGATGGGCGGCTGCGTGTGGGAGATGGTTGATCATGCGGTACGTCACGCGGACGGCACTTATACCTATGGCGGTGATCACGGGGAGTGGGAGCATGATGGCAACTTCTGTGTGGACGGCATGTTTTATCCGGACCGTACCCCGTCCACCGGGGCCAGGATCATGCGGTTTATATATCGTCCGATCAGGATGCGGCATCTGGGCGGAGACCGGTTCGAGATTTTTAATACGACGGCCTTTTCGGCGGGAAGCCGTTACCGGCTGGTATGCAGATGGAGCGACGGCAGCGAAATGACGCTGGTGCCGGAGGCCGGGCCGCTTTCGAGAGAGGAAATCGTGCTGGATACGAAACCGCATAGAGAAGCGGCAGGAGCAGCGGGGAAAGACCTGATGCTGACGATCGTGACCATAGATACGAAAGACGGCGCCGACAGGGAAGCAGCGAGAGAACAGATCATTTTGGAGGAAAGGATTGCTGCAGTCCCGGAGGATGCCGGATGCGTGGAACCTGCGTCGGCTCTGGCGACAGGTGGACAGACTGAGAACGGTGCGGACATGGCTGCGGATACTGCGCTGAAAACAGGAGGATTTGCCATAAACGGCGGCCGGCCGGTGATACAGCTGGCAGCTGGCTGTCTGGAAACCGCGGATCCTTATACGATCCTGTTCCGTGCTCCCACGGACAATGATTTTAACTTTTCTCTGCACAACTGTATGGAGGATTTTCTGGAGCAGCAGGAGGATGTGCTGTCCGTGGAACGGGAGGAAAACCGTATCACAGTCACCACAAGAATCCTTTGTAAAAAGCAGACATTTCTCTGTACGGACTGTTATGAAGGCAGTGCGGAGGGGCTTGTGGTCACAAGCAGGCTGCACTGTGAGAAGGGCAGGGGCAATCTGCCGCGGTTTGGCAAGGCGTTCCGGCTGGACAACAGCTTTGGGCAGGTGCGCTATCTGGGAAGAAACGGGGAATCTTACGCCGATATGAAGGAGCAGGCGCAGATCGAGGAAGCGGCCTGTAGGGTGTCGGACATGACGGAGCCGAATATCCGGCCCCAGGAGAGCGGCAATCGCTGTGACTGCCGGTGGGCAGCGTTAAGCGACGGCAGGCAGACCGTGACTTTTACCGCGCTCGAGCAGCCTTTCGAGCTGGGGATCAAGTCCTACAGTGACAGAGAGCTTCTTAAGATGAGACACCGGGAAGAGGAAACGGTGACCGGCACTTACGTGACGATCTCGGCCTTCCAGATGGGAATTGGCACCGGAATCTGCGGTCCGAAGACGGCGAAAGAGTACTGTTATCCCATGGAGCGGGATTATGTGCTGAAGTTCCTGATCCGGATAGAACAGGAAGAGACGGGTCAGGAATAGACAGGCGGTATTGCGGTATAGCAATTTGATAACGGCAGACAGCAAAAGGCGGTATGCTTCCGGACAGGAGACATACCGCCTGATTTTGTGCTATTTGTTGCTGTAATATAACTGCTTTGTGCTTTTTGGTTTATCCGGGATGCTCAGATGGATCAATCCCTGTTCCACAAGCGGCATGACATAAACCTGCATCGCGTAGGACGTGGAGGAAAGCCCCAGATAATCGCAGATTTCCTTTCGTGTTCTGGGAGTCTGACAGAACAGGAGCAGGTTAGCAATATCTGCATCGTGCGCAGGCGTATCTTTTGCGGGGGTGAGGATTTCTTTGTAAAATGTGACGACGAAATGCCCTCTTTCACTGGAAAATTCCGGTTCCCGCATACCAAGCTGTGCGAACTCGCGGCGTATGGTTGGAATACCGGAATAGCGGTTTTCTGTTATGCCGGCAACTTCCAGTGCGGCCGCCAGAACAGGATTGCGCGTATCGGGCTGCATTTTTCCCAGCTGGTCGATACGGAGTCTTCCGTAGATTCCGCCGGGATTGTGTATCTCCATCCGATCTTCAAACATCAGGATCTGGATTGGCATTCCTTCCGTATGCATACTGTAATCCCGATGTACAAGCGCATTGACAATGGTTTCTCTGATGGCAGTCATCGGGTAGTCCATACGATCTTCCCGTATACCGCGGTCAGGATGGATGATGGTCTTTGTCTTCATATTCCGGCGGACAAACTGGAGAGCGCCGTTGAGCATTTCCGGAATGCTGCCTTCTATGCGTTCATTGTCCAGAAAACGTTCTCCGAGATCCCCGACAGTGCCGATCTCCCGGCCGGGCACCACGATGGCAGTGATGCATAATTGGGGAAAATATGCCTGCGGATACAGACCAAACAGCATGACAGTACTTAAGGTAAATTCGCCATCCCGCGTAATACTCATCAGTTCATAGATATTCTGTTCCGGTAAATGTGACAGATTAGGCTTTCCGGAACGCAGTTTTTGAACATACTCTGCCAGTTTTTCGTGACTGAGTGCAGAAGGTGCGGCTCTTGGTACTGTACGGATATCATCCTGATATTTCCTGCGAAAAGCCTCATAGCTGTAGATTTCGTATTCTGTCATCGGCTGATCATGATCACCGACGCGCGTGAAGGAACCTTTGAGACGGCCCTGCCCTTTATAATAGCAGGGCCGCTCTACAAGATCCATGCCCGGTATCTCCGCGGCAACGAAATTTCTTCCGTCTTTCCGGAGTACTGTGATCAACGGACGGACAGGCGGCTCCATCTGCAGACATTGTTCCGCTATTTTCTTTTGCAGGTCCTGCGGATCGTAGACGCCGGATTCTGCGTAATCGTTCTCTTCGTCAATGCCAAAAACGAGAATTCCGCCATCATCCTGGTTGGAGAAGCTGGAGAGCGTATCATAGAGACGCTTAGGACATCCTTTCCCGGCGCTTTTCAATTCTAAAATTTGAGTTTCACATTTTATTTTCTGTATTAGTTTTAGTAATTCAATGAAATTTTCAGTTGTCATTTTAGATTCTCTTTCTTTTTTTCATATTTTACTAAAAAATTTGAGTTATTTCAAGAATCTAAAAAAGGGAACTCAAATTTTTCATTTTCGATTTGAGTTCCTTTTTAGATTCTTATCTTAAGTTTTCCTGTTTACAGGGAAGAGCCGGGTCAGCGGGAGACTTCCGGCACACGTCCATAGCGGGCCGTTTCGTATCTGGCGTGGAGTGCCATGCCTTCTTCGGTCTGCGCTATGCCGGCCTCCTGTTCAATTTCGGCAGGGGATTCGTGATCGGAGGGTTGGTCCTTACGGTGACGGCGGATCACCCGGCGGTACTCTCTGCGGATGCGCTCCCGCTCGGACAGCCTGTGGCGGCGGGCGGGTGCCGTAATTTTCACCTCATCCTCCGTATCGTGCAGTTCTTCGACAATATCCCCGTTTTCGTCGTTTGTGATACGGAAATCCTGAAAAACGGCGAGCACCTTTTTGACCAGCGCCAGGGCCAGCAGTACAAAGATCAGAGTCGTAAGGCCGTAGAATATATAGTCCAGCCACCAGGGAGCAGGTTTGATGTCTTCCGGATCTCCTATAAGAGCGGCCATGGGATTTTCGCCCATGTTCTCTGTGAGAGAGGGCAGTGCGGTTTCGGTAAAGTCCATTTCGATATTGGTTTTCAGATCCCGAAGATCGCGGTAATGTCGCAGCGAAACGGTAAACAGGGAAGACAGCGCCAGCACCATGAGCAGCGCCAGATAGATCGCCAGCATACCGCTCCCGATTCCATAGATACGCCGGGAAGGCAGGTTGCAGGTCCTTCTGTTCAGGGCAAGGTAGCGTTCGGTCTCACATACATAGTGATATAAAAATGCGGTCACGGCGTATAAAATGGCGCTGAACAGGGCGGCATTGCACACGGAAGGGCCGTTAAAATTGGCTCCCAGAAGATAAACGCCGCCGAAATAGAAAAGCACCGGAAAGGCAGGTTCCTTTAATATATCATTGTAAGGACGAAAGGACGGATCGGCTTCGAAAGCGGCCTCCCGGTCCTTTTTTTTCTGCAGGCGCGCAATCATCCGGTTGACGATCACAAACAGGGTCTCGCCAAGAAGCAGCAGTAAGTAGCCCCACACCAGAAAACTGTCGTGCAGGGAACCGGCCAGTACCCAGCCTGCGGCTCCCGTGGCGGCGAAGGTCAGCACAGAAAGAAGCAGATAGGAGAAGAGCGTTCTGCATTTGTCGGCGGCAAAGTCGGTAACCACGACAGGAAACACGATCACAAGGCATTTCAGATACAGATACGGGCCCACCAGGGTCTGGTCTCTCACGCACAGGACGTAGAGCAACGGTATGATAACGGACAGGATGAGCGTGGTGTGGATCCATCCTGCAGTTGTTTTGATCAGTTTTCTCAAAGCGGCTGTCCCCTTTCTGATAAAATAAATGATTCACGGCGGCCGGAAACTGCTGCCGGGATCAGAAATCGTTCACTTCTCTGTTGATCAGACGGATATTGTCTGCGGTCTGCAGGCAGCAGGGTTCATTACGCGGGCACGGAACCACCCACACGGCCTGCTCCCTGCCGGTAAAGGCTTCGATAGCGGTCTGATTTTGCGCAGCATTTTTGGAGATGAAGATCATGACTGCATCCTCCATCTGATCCGCCGCCTGACCTGCAAAGCTGTCGAGCATGGATGGCAGGGGAAGTACGCCTGCGTCGGACTGGTGAGTCGCCAACAGCCGTTCGATGTCGGTGAGCTGCTTTTTGCCGCTGGTGGGAGGCAGGCAGGTGTACGCAGAATTGGAATCCGCCGCGATATTGGTACACAATCCGACTTCCATGCCGCGGGCGATCATCTTCTGCGCCAGAGTGGCGGTCACGGAGACGGCGTCTTCGATCAGGTATTCGTATTTCAGGATGCCGCTGTCTTCCACGTCCAGAAAGAGCAGCACCTTTTCCATATGAGTGGATTCGAAGGTGTTGACCATCAACTCGCCTGTTCTCGCGCTGGCTTTCCAGTTGATCGTCTTCATGGGATCGGTGACGGTATATTCGCGGATCGAGGCATAGGCAAAAGGATCCTCGAAAAGACGCTTCGCGCACTGTACGCTGCCCATAAGCCGCTCGCAGGTAACAAGGATATCCGAGACGTTGGTCCGTGCGGCATAGACATAAAGCTGTGTGTCCGCCGGCGCCTCTATGGAGAAACGTTTCCTGTGCAGCATGGAAAAAGCCGTCAGGTAAGATTTGTCGATGCGGTAACAGCCGCGTTTCGTACAGTTGAGCGTTAGTTTCCTGGTGATACGCTGATAGCCAAGCAGGGCAAAGATATCCCTTTTGTAAGTAAAATCGCTGACGCTGGTGTTCTCGCAGTCGTGGAAGGCAAGCCTTTTATCCATATGAAAAGCAACTTCCAGCACAGGCAGCACCAGTTTCTTGCGGTTTTCGATCTGCTCGGTCATTTCCGCCTGTTCGCCCGCATAGACGAAATCCTGCAGGAAGCGCAGCGTGACCAGCAGGCCGGTGTTCCAGTGCTTTTCATAATAGCGATTCCAGAGAAACGTCAGCAGCAGTAAACTTAAGAAAAATAAACTGATCATGGCCGCGTCCAATCTTCCGTAGGCAGGGAAATGCTGTTCAACAGTCCACGGATGGCTGATTCTTTCTGCTGCGTGTAGGCGGCTTCCGAGATCATTCTGTGCGCCAGCACCGGGATGGCCACTGCCTTGATATCCTCGGGAGCGACAAAATCTCTGCCCTGCACCATGGCATAACCCTGAGAGGCGCGGAGCAGCGCCAGCGTTCCACGGGGACTGACTCCTTCCGCGATGCTGTGGGCGTTGGTATCACCGGAACCGGCATCGTATTTGCGGGTTCCCTGGACAAGATTAACGATATAATTTCTCAGATCTTCATGTACATAGATGTTACGGCATTCTTTTTGCAGGGCCGCTACCTCCGGGAGGGTACAGACCGGCCCAATGGTCTCTAACGGCTGATCGTTGATATACCGGTCGATCATCTGCCGTTCCTGTGTCTCGCTCAGGCTGCCCATGCTGATCCGCATCAGAAAACGGTCCATCTGTGCTTCGGGAAGAGGATAACAGCCCAGTGTTTCCACCGGGTTCTGTGTGGCGATCACGAAGAAGGGAACGCCCAGAGAGCGGGTCACACCGTCCACGGTCACCTGCCCTTCGCCCATGCATTCCAGAAGGCTTGACTGGGTTCTGGGTGTGGCGCGGTTGATCTCGTCTGCCAGCAGCAGATTCGTGAACACGGGGCCTTCCTTAAAGACGAAAGCGCCTTTTTCCTGATTGAAATAAGAAAGGCCGGTCACGTCGCTGGGCAGCAGGTCCGGTGTGAACTGAATCCGTCCGAAGGAGAACTCCATGGAGCGGGCCAGTGATTTGGCCAGCACTGTCTTGCCGGTCCCGGGCACGTCCTCCAGCAGAACATGCCCTCCCGCCGCCAGTGCGGAAAGAAGCAGTTCGGTGACGTGTTCTTTGCCGATGATAACTTTGGATACATTGTCTTTGATGCGTGTCAATAAGTCGTTCATGTGGGTGAGATGTCCTTTCTTATATAATTTGTCATGATAATGTGCTATATTTGTTATGGAACACAGATGAGAAGACAGTGGTCTGTCGGCAGTTACCAAACAGCGCCGCCACTTATCAGTATAGCATAAAACAAATGAAAAATGGCGAATGGATTTGAAAAAATAAAGGGAGCGATCACAATGCGAAACAGGATCCTGTTGGTTGAAGATGATGAAGAGATCAGGAGCATGATACAAGACTATTTATCGGGCGAATTTGAAGTGTGCTTTTTCAGCGACGGAAAAACCGCCATGCGAAAGTTCGCAAATCTTGACGAATACTCCCTTGCCCTGATTGACCTTATGCTGCCGGACATAAGCGGCATGGAGGTTATTAAGGCGATCAGACAGGTCAGCACTATTCCGGTAATCATCATTACTGCGAAAGATAATGATACGGATAAATCGCTGGGGCTGAATTTAGGGGCAGACGATTATGTAGTGAAGCCCTTTTCCCTGATTGAACTTACCGCAAGAATTAAGGCAAATATCCGGCGGGCCGGTACTTATCAGGCCATTTCGGACAATACGGTTGTAAAGTTCAGGGATTTGAAGATAGACCGTGCCGGCCATTCTGTCAGCCGGCAGGGCGCTGTTATGGATTTAACACCGATCGAATTTGATATTCTGTATCTGCTGGCGACTCATCCGGGGCAGGCCTTTTCAAAGGAACGTCTCTATGAACTGATCTGGAAGGAGCCGTATTTCGGCAACGAGAATGTACTGAATACGCATATCAACCGCCTGCGTCAGAAACTGAAAAAAGATCAGGCAGATACGACGACGTATATTAAAACCTTATGGGGAATCGGTTATAAGATGGAGGAGAGATAAATGTGGATTCTGTTTGCTGCGCTTTCGGCCGTGTTGCTGCTGATTCTGATCCGGCAGCGAATCCTGTACAGGAAGCTGCAAAAAGAAATCGAGTATATCAGCAACCGTCTCACAACACTTTCTATTGCTTCTGAAAACGGTTTTGTCCTGCTTCCCGCTGCGCACATCTGCGTCAGGAAATTAGGGGCGGCTGTTAACACGCTGCTGCGGGATTTTTATGCAAAAAAGTCGGAATTCGGGCAGGAGCAGAGAGCAATGGCACAGGTTCTGACGAATATTTCACATGATATCCGCACCCCGCTTACGGTATTAAAAGGAAACAGCGAAATGCTGGCGGCCAGGACAGCGGATTTGCCCGGTGCAGGAAATATTCATGAGATGGCTGTTAAAATCGACCGCAAAGCGGACGTCTTGATAACGACGATAAGCGATTATTTCACAATGTCCAGGATTACTTCCGGCGATCTTCCCCTGAAATTGCAGAAGGAGGATATTTCGCAGCTGTGCCATGATACCATTTTGGATTACTATGATCTGCTTGATCAAAAGCAGTTTACAGTGGAGATTCAGGTGCCGTCTGTACCGATCTGCGCAGATACGGACAGGGACCTGCTGCAGCGCATTTTGAAGAATCTGATCGACAATGCGATCAGGCATGGTGGTGACGGAAAATATATTGCCCTGCGTCTTACGACAACAAAAGACAAAAGCGTTATTGAAATAGAAGATCACGGCAAAGGAATGACGCCGCAGCAGCAGAAACGGATTTTTGCAAGAGATTATACGACGGCCCCCGGATCAACAGGCAGCGGCCTGGGACTTGCGATCGCCAAAAGCCTTTGCGAAATGACAGGGGCAGAGTTGGAGGTTCACAGCATACAGAATCAAAAAACGATTTTCTCCATTATTATGAAAAGTTGTAAAAGTTAGAAAAAAGTTAGAATTCCGGCAGAGAAAAGAGAAGTCTGTACTGTATCATAAAGTCATAGATATGATTGAGTGCAGAGCAGAATTGGAGTATTCCTTCGGAAAATTCTGAAATTCTGCCCGCGTCCTCGGCGCAAAGCGCTTCGGAATGGAGGAAAAAATGGATTACATTATGGAAACCGTGGGACTGCGAAAATCCTACAGGGGAAATGTGGTGGTAGACAATGTTAATATTCATATCCCCAGAGGAGCCGTTTATGGATTTGTCGGCCCGAATGGGGCGGGAAAAAGCACGGTGATGAAAATGGTTTTGAACCTGATACAGCCGGATGCCGGGGAGGTTCATCTTTTCGGGGAGAAGGTCACTGACCACAGCTATGAGGTATTCAAAAGGGTTGGCTCCATTATTGAAAATCCGTACTTCTATGAAAAAATGACGGCCCGTCAAAACCTGGAGTTACACTGTGAGTATATGGGCTTTCCGAACAGGGAACGAATTGATGAAGTGCTGCAAATGGTTGGCTTGCAGGAGGTCAGAGGAAAGCAGGTTCGGCATTTTTCGCTGGGCATGAAGCAGCGGCTGGCTATCGCAAGGGCCGTCCTTGCATATCCGGAATTTTTGATGCTGGATGAGCCGATCAATGCCCTGGATCCCGAAGGAATCCGGGAAATGAGAAAACTGTTCCGGCGGTTAAACCGTGAAAACGGGACGACTGTTTTCATATCCAGTCACATTCTTTCCGAGGTGGATCTGCTTGCGGATACCATCGGGATCCTTCGGCACGGAAAACTTCTGGCGGAATTGCCTGTTGAGGAGATCCATAAACGCCAGACAGAATATATCAGCCTGCAGGTGGATGACGTACCCCGTGCAGCGGCCCTCCTTGAAAAGAAGGGAATTACAAACTTTACTGCAGAGGATCAGGAGTTTATCCGGGTTTATGATTCTGACCTTTCCGGTAAAACTCTTTCGAAATACCTCGTTGAGAACGGCATCGGTCTGGAAAGCCTGGGACGCAGACAGGACACACTGGAGGATTATTTCTTTCAGCTCACAGAGGAGGGGGACTAATATGGAACATCTGATCAGGCTGGAACTGAAAAAATTCGGAGTGGGGCGAAACATAATGTTTACTGTCGCAGCGATTCTTTTCAGTATCCTTTTTATTTCGGTATCTCTGGTTGACAGTATGACGGATCCGGAACAGACAAAGGACACTTTTGAAAGCACCTTTCTTATCATCGGCCTTTTGGTGTCGAGTATCTTTCTTGTCTATTCGTCGGTTTTGACGGCACGTTTCGTGATCGGGGAATACGATCGGCGGACGATTATTCTGCTGTTTTCTTATCCGCTGAACAGAAAAGGGCTGATTGCCGGCAAGTTGATGATCATCATGGTCTACACGGCAGTTTCTGTAATGATGGGGTATATCTGCTGTACAGGTTATATGATAATTGCCGATAACTATTTTGATATGTTAGAGGGCACATTTGAAATATCTGAAGTGCTATACTAAAGTTGTAACGGGAGTGGCTAATGAGATATAATCAAAATTACAAGAAAAGAGGTACTCATTATGTCACAAAACTACACTCCCGAATTTAAAAAGAAGATCATCCGACTCCATGAGGAGGAAGGACGAACCTACAAAAGCATCACCGCTGAGTATGGCGTATCCAAAGCCAGTATCTCCAAGTGGTGCAGCGAATTCAGCAAAGAATGCCAGACAGACCCTCAAGCCAAAGAAGATTATGACTCCATGA
>ERZ808044.429-NODE-429-length-46987-cov-6.410062_pt1 | contig 46987 bp, 42 predicted proteins | sample MGYA00380195_ERZ808044 | MGnify/ENA primary metagenome ERZ808044 (study PRJEB31490, sample SAMN06133423) | mouse gut metagenome | isolation source: Z7_2 | host: mice | place: China: Chengdu | collected 2015-05 ...
CGCTCATGCGAGCATGGCTCATTCACGGCTGCCGTCCGGGACTTTCTTAGTACATTTTAAAGGCTCATCGTATTAATGTCAACTGAAAATCTGTATTCAGCCTTTACATACTCAGCCTGCATACCGGAGACTTTCAAAACAGTCATGCTCGCTGATTCCGTCTATGGTATAGGTATACCGGGACTCTCCATGCTCCACATGGATTCTTACCACGCGGCCATCGGCCTCTTCTGCCTCCAGCCATGTTTCCCCATCGGTCCTGAGGGGCCAGATTTCTGTTCCGGCCTCCAATACAGTTTCCTCTTCCCCGGCGGTCACAGGGATTTCTCTGGTGGTCTTCATTTTATAGGAATCCCGTTGGCCGTCATAGAAAATAGTATAAACGGTTTCATTTGATTCTGGCATTCCGTTTTCTCCCACATGGTATGTTCTGTATGCCATATAGGTTCCCAGTATATCCAGACGGCTGCTTAAGGAAAATCCGGAAGCGTCCGCCAGGAAATGACCGCAGATGGAATCATAAGAAGTCCCCACATGTTTTAATTCCCCTCCATCTTTCATGGAAAGGTCAAAAACCTCCAAAATTCTTATGTCATTTTCCACAGAAAATTCCACATACAGGTAATGTCCTCCGGAAGGCGAATCCATCACATAGGCATCCGTAAAAATTCCTTCGCAGGTAAACTCTTTCCCTTCCTTTTCAGCCCGGGATACGGAAAGCTTGCTGGTAAAAGTTTCCTCATCGGATTCCACAGTAAAGGACAGAGGCTCTTCTTCTCCATCACCATTCATATCCAGATACACTGTTTCTCTCTGGGAGACCCTTTTTGCAGTCCTCGGACCAGAGATACGATACTTTTCTGAAAACAGCCCTTCGTTTCCTTCAAAAGGAATGGTTATGACCTGGCTTCCTCCGGACCAGGGCCCCAGTACATAAGGATTAAACGTGAAGATAAGGCCCTCCTGCCCCAAAACCCACTCAAGAGAATTAACATTTTCTCCACCGGACTCTGCGGAAGACACAAACATTTCTTCCAGTGTTTTTTCATAATCCTCAAACAGCTCCCCCTGGGTATAGGTCTCCTTCAAGTCCTTCTTTACAAGTTCATAAACCGCATTTGCATCCGTTGCCACATCGGAAAGCTTCAGGGCAGCTCCCGTCCGTGCATCAAAATTCCTGCCGCTTCTGTAATACCATCCGTGGGCGCCGCCCATGTAGCTGCTTTCATCATTCCAGAAGCTGACCACCCTGTCATCGGCTCTTTCCATATCAATTTCTCTGAAAATAAAATATTCAGTGGCGGAACCTGCGGCCAGGGCCTCCCTGGCCCATTCCAGATTTTCCGTGTAGGTGGTCTGGATTTCCTGCCAGTTCGTTTCATTAAACTGCTTCAGGGCCTCTTTTAAAGGCTCATAGCCGGCATCCAGAACCTGAATCATATTGCCTTCCGCCCGGAGAATGGGTTTGTTCTGTTCCCATTCCCCCAGATATTCCCTGGTCAGCTTAATATTTAAAGAGCCCATCTCTGTCTCCTCCCCGGAATTTTCCAGGGCTTCCCCATATTCAGCCGTCTTTTTCGTTTCCTCCGTCTGAGCCGGCACATAGGGCTCCACTTTCAGAGGAGTCCGCGTGCTCTCCAGAGCGGAGCCCCCCTCTGTCCCCGCATTCTGCAGCTGACATCCGGAAAGAACCAGCATGGTTCCCAGCAAAATACCTGTGCACGCCCGGGCATTCCATAATGTACGCCCTGCCTGCCGCCCCTGCGTTTTCATACAAGCAGCGCCAAGGACGTGCAGAACTGCCTGAATCGTTACCATTCTGTTCATAGACTCCTCCCTTTTTTCCGAGAGTGCTCCAGACGAGTACTCTCGACAAATCCTGTTACGTTCATTATACAAAAGGGTATGGCGTCTTTCCAGAAAGATTCCTTTACGTTTTTATGAAATTTTTACTTAAACAATCCTTTGATGGTGTCCACAATCCGCACCAGAATACTCCAGAGCCGCTCCAGGAAATTCCCCTGGGCATGAAAGTCCTCATCTACGGGAACCTCTGCTTCATCCTCGGCCTCCTCTGTCCCTTCGGTTCTTAAAATGATCTGAATACTCTGGGGCTCCGGATTCTCAGACGAGGTAAAGGACACCTTTTTTGCATTGACATCGGCATTTAAAATAGTCATGTCCTCTCCCGTATATTCGTCCCACTTTTCATCCACCAAATCTTCCACCGTGCCCTTGGCATCCCGGATCACTCCGGTTTTGGAAAGTCCGTCTATGGCCTCGGTGAGAGCACTGCTTAAACCGTCTATGGTCATTTTGGTGCCCTTATCAAGCGGGGCTCCGGCCGCTTTCAGATTGCTTTCCACATCAGACATCAGCACATACATGGTATTGGTTCCGCGGACGGCGCTGTCAATTAAAAGTCCAGCATCCTTCAGGGAATCTTCTGCGGTTTCATGGTAGGTGTTCATGATTTCCGTCAGACGGTCCACATCCTTTAAAAGGTCCTGCCCTGTATAGGAGGTACGCTTTAAGGTATCGGAAAGCTCCGCCGTGTCGTCCAGAACATTTTCCAGAGAATCTCCGTCTTTATGAACGCGGTAAATAATATTTTCCAGGGTGGAAATGGACTGGGTAACAGAAGTAATCATTGCATCCAGCTTTGACGGCTTCTCTAAGGTCCCCACCAGTACCTCCAGGATTTTAATAAGCTGGGAAAGCCCCGCCTGTGCCGTTCCTGCATGATCAGACATGGCATCTTCCAGGGCCTTTTCCACCGCGTTGGAATAGCTTGCAATGATCTGGCCCGCCGCCGGCTTTGCCTCATCGGGCAGTTCATCAATAAGGCCGCCAATGAGCTCCATAAGCTTTTCCTTCTGGGCATCGGTGATTCCCAGTACATCATCATGATCCTTTATGGTCTGTTCCAGAGCCTTAAGCTTCTCTAAAATTTTCCTGAGTTCTGAAAGTTTCTCATTGACTGCTTCCTTCTGAGTCTTAAGTTCCTCCAAATCCCGTCTCAAATCGGCCAGCTTGCTTTCATAGGAACCGATGTCATGGCGGGTATCGTTTAACAGATCAGCCACATCGTCCAGATCGGAGCTTGCATGCTTCAATCCATAACCCAAATTTTCCAGGTGGGCATCCAAGTCCTGTACGGAATCATTTAACTGATTTAACTCCACATTCATATCAGAAAGAGCATTCTGGGCATCTTTTACATAGGAAGTGAAGGGTACGCCCCTGTCAGAAAGCTCTTTTAGAACTGCCAGTGCATTGTCTGTATCTACATAGATTCCATCCTTGGCGCTGGAAATTATTTTTCTGGATTCATCCAGTTTCTTTAAGCCGTCCACGGTTTTTCCCAGACCGTCCTGAAGTCCCTCCATGCTGTTTAAAATCACGTCCAGGCTGTCGCCAATGGCATCGGCCGAATCCTTTACGGTGTCTCTCGCGTCCCGCAGATCCTCCAGACGGTCAAGCTGGCTTAAGGTCACCGGAACCATCATAAAGGCCAGACCGGAGAATTCAAAATCATCGCTTCCGATGCGGATCTCATAATGCTGCTCCTCTCCCGGCAGGATCATGAAGAGAACAGCCTTCATATTTCCCACTGACTGCAGCTGGGCCCCCGGCGCCTCCACGCTTAAGTTTTTATCCATATCCACAATGGAGGTAATCTCCAGAGTCATGTTATTTCTGTAATAATCGCTGATATTTTCGTTGGGGACAGCATCAATGAAAATTTCCACCAGGCCCTTTTCATGGGCCAGCTCCTCCATTTTCTTTTCCACCCCATTGAGCTTATAGCTGACCGTTATGTTCCATGGCAGTTTTTTTTCAACTTCCTCAGGATCCATTTTCCCCTCAAAGTAAAACCTGCCGTTTGCGGGCGCCTCGTCTACGGTGAAAGTCACCTTCTCCTCTTCCACCGCGGGAACCCCATAGTCTGTCATATTGTTGATCTCGCTGTATGTACCATAATCCACAATGATTCCGGCGCCGTTTAAGTCATAGCTTTTTACAACGCTGCTTTCCCTGATGGTTCCATAAGGGTCCATGGTTACATAAAGCGCCTCATCGCAGACGGGACCTCTGGCCTCACCAAAAGACCGGATTCCCGCCATAATCGTCATGGAAACGGCCAGACAGATACTGACCGCCTGTTTTGTTTTCTTTCTAATCTCCATCATGAGCCACCTCTTCTTGTGAAACTGGTTTTTTGATTTTTATCTGGGAAAATCTTTCTTTTACACTGCCGGCCCTCTGCTTCCGCTTCTCTGCCCGGATTCTCGCTTTATCCTGCTGTTTTCTTATGGGCTTATCCAGGGCTGCCAGAAGCGCCGGAAGCAGTGACAGAACCAGAAGCATGGATAAAAGGGCCCCGCGGCCCACCAGGCGGCCCACCTGGGAAATGGCCTGGATGCTGGAAGTAAAGTAAAGCAGATATCCCACCACCGTGAGGATTCCTCCCGATGTGATGATGGATAGGGCGCTCTTTGATATGGCAGCGACTGCGGCCTGACGGCTTTCCATGGTCTCTCTCATTTCCATATAGTTGTTGGACATGAGAATGGAATAATCAATGGTAGCGCCAAGCTGTAAGCAGCTTACAATGATGTATCCTATGTATACCACGCTGTCGCCCATAATATAGGGGAGCGTCATGTTTAAGTAAATGGCCACCTCGATGGGAATAATCACCAGGATCGGCACCAGCACCGAATGGAACGTGATCATAACCACGATGGCAACGCCCAGCAGAGAAATGATGGACACCCGGTTGTAATCGTCCGTCAGAATATCACGGATATCAATGGTGGTAGGCGTCATGCCAATCACATAAGAATCTTCCGGATAATAATCCCTTACAATCTGCGTCAAAACATTGCTGCACTGGAAGGAATATTCGCTTTCCTCCCGGGTTTTCATGGAAATCAGGATTCTGGCATATTTGTCTGTCTGAAGCTGTTCCACAATGTTTTTCGGAAGAAAGCTCTCCGGAATTCCCTGGGGCATGGTACCGGACATGGACAAAGCATATTCAATAAAATCCTGATCCTCCAGCGCCTCTGTCAGCTCTCTCTCCTTCACCGTGCTGCCGTTGGGAACCATGGCAATGACCACATTGGCCTTTCCGAATATACTCTCGATCTCTCTGGAATCTTCATATACTCTGGTGCCTGGACCGGAACCCAGAGCATCATCCCCATAATAGAAATAATTCATGGCCTGACCGAAATAGCACGGCACGGCGCAGAGCACAGCCACGATCAGTACAGGGATACGGATTCTGTACATAATACGGCCCAGGCCGTCAAAGGACGGGATAAAAGGCCTGTGGGCCGTTTTTTCTATTTTTTTATCAAACTGCAAAATCAATGTGGGCATTAAAAACAGCACCGTTGCCAGACTGCATAAGATTCCCTTGGTCAGAACAAAGCCCACATCTTTTCCGATTGTAAACTTCATCAGGGCAATGACCAGAAATCCCACGATGGTGGTGGCTCCGCTGGCCAAAATGGAACCGCACGCCTCTACAATGGCTTTTTCCATGGCAATCTCAGAATCCAGTCCCTGATTTTTAATGCCCGTATAGGTGTGCAGAAGGAAAATGGAATAGTCCATGGAAACGGCAAGCTGCAAAATAGCCGCCGTGGAAAAAGTAAAGAAAGAAATCCTTCCGAACATCAGGTTCGAGCCCATGTTAAGGATAATGGCAACAGCCATAACCAGAATAAACAAAAACGGTTCAAACCATGAGGTAGTTGTGAGGGTTAAAATCAGCCAGATAATGACGACGGCCATCCCAATGGCCATTGCAATCTCCCTGGCAATGGATTCCTGACGCTCCTTACTGGAAACGGCGCTTCCCGAAAAACATCCCCGGTCCTTTCCCACAATGTCATAAATCTGACGGATCGCCTCATGGGTCCTCTCGTCAGCGTCGCCATCCTCAAAAATAATCTGGTATACGGCATTTCCATCCTTATAAAACTTATCGGACAGCGCATTTTCCGTAAAAGAATCCATGGCATAAACATTGGTGGCCATATCCGGACCCACAATCAGATCCACGCCGTCCACATCAGCAATTCTCTGACGGATGGAGCGGGCTTCCGGAAGCGTCACATCTTTTATCATGATTCTGGCCATGCCAGGATAACCGAACTCCTCTTCCATCACATCAAGCGCCTGTTTGGTAGGAGCAAAATCCGGAAGATATTTGCTTAAATCGTAATTAACGCCCACAAAGGGGTAGCAGACTGCACAGACAATGACTGCGACAACAAAAAAACGCTCAATGTGCTTCCCCTTATGTACAATAAAATGTGCCAGTTTTTCCAACATGATTATCATTCCTCATCATTTTTCTTGTTACAGTAAATAGTAACTTTTCCATTACTAAAAAACATTTGTTTAATGGACATAGTGTTGATTTTCTCGCTGGAATGTATTATAATATACATGGATGTAAGATGCAATCATTAATTTATTGATATTTTGTTTAATAATAGACATTTTTGAATCTAGTGTTGATTATCTCGTAAATTTTTTATGGAAGGTGACAAATTTGAAGAACCCCAAAGGAGACCGGCGAATCCGCCGGACACAAAAAATGCTAAAAGAAAGCCTGGTGGAGCTGATGTCACAGAAAGCGTTTAAGGACATCACCATCAAAGATATCACGGAGCGGGCCGATTTAAACCGCGGGACCTTTTATCTTCACTACTCTGATACTTATGAACTGCTTATGAGTATGGAAAACGATGTACTGGATGATTTCCAGGAAATGATCGATACGTATCTGATGACGCAGCCCGGAAACAGCGCCATGCCGATTCTGGTTCCGGTCGTTCATTATATTGTGGAAAATGAGGAGATTTGCAGGAACCTGTTTGAGAATGATGCGTCCCACGATTTTAACAATAAGTTTAAAACCCTGGTCCACAAGAACGGAAGCGCCCTTCTGGGACGCCTGTTTCCCATGAGCACCACGGTAAATTCCAACTATTTTCTGGCGTTTGTCACCGGCGGGCTCATTGGAGTCATAAAGAAATGGCTGGATGACGGAATGCTCCAGACCGAGGAGGAAATAGCAAAAATCGGAAATGAGGCGGTGCTCTCCATGGCAAGAGCTTTTTTCACCGCTCCGGCTTAATCTTATGCCTTGCATTTTTTATAACAGTACAGCCTTACTATTTTCGTAACAGTTCAGCCATGCGAAGATTTAGAGCGAAAAATGCGTTGAAAGCTTGTTTTCATAAGCATTTTTTGCTCTGAATCTTCATAGGGTGGAACTGTTACCTTTTTTTTATCTTTTTTTGAATTGGCCCTTGCAATTTATGGGAGGATGGACTATGATATAGTATATCATATGAACACTTATTCATATGTTTGATTCGGGATTTACTAATATCGACCCCATATGGTTAGCAGGAGGAATAAAAATGGACGAACACAACCAAAAGCATCTTCATGAACACGAGGGACACGAAAGCCACGGACATGACGAGCACGAACATGACGGGCACGAGCACGGCGAGCACTGTGGCTGCGGACATGAGCACCACCACGAACATGATGAACATGAGCACGGCGGGCACTGTGGCTGCGGGCATGAGCATCACCACGAACATGATGAACATGAGCACGGCGGGCACTGTGGCTGCGGACATGAGCACCACCACGAACATGACGGGCATGAGCACGGCCCTGTCTCCTCTAAGGCTCCCTGTACCGTTTATGTATTAAACAATATCGACTGCGCCAACTGTTCCGCCAAAATAGAAGCTAAAATCCGGGAGCTTCCGGAAGTGGAGGATGCTGTCCTCACCTTTGCTACCAGACAGCTCCGCGTCTACTCTCCTGCCGGAACAGCTCTTCTTCCTAAAATGCAGGAAATCGCTGACAAAATTGAACCCGGCACAACAATTACTGTTCGGGAATCCAGAAAAAAAACAGAAACGAACATAAAAAAACAGGACAATCATTCACATGATACTCTGGATATTCTTTCAGGCACTGTCCTTTTCCTGGCCGGAGAATTTCTTTCCGCCCGTATCCCCTCTGTCTCCATTGCCTGCTTCGTGGCTGCCTATATCATGCTGGGACGGGAAATACTCCTGACTGCTTTAAAGAACATGAAATCCGGTCATGTAATGGATGAAAACTTCCTTATGAGTATCGCAACTCTTGGCGCTTTTGTTATCAGCCAGTATGATGAAGCTGTTGGAGTTATGCTCTTCTACCGCATTGGCGAAGCTTTCGAGCACCGGGCTGTGGAAAAGAGCCGCAGCCAGATCATGGAAGCTGTGGACCTTCGGCCGGAAACCGTTCTTTTGGATGAAAACGGTATGGTCCGTGAAATTCCGGCGGAAGAGGCCATGGCCGGACAGATCATTCAGGTTCGTCCCGGAGACAGGATCCCCTTAGACGGCGTTATACTGGAAGGCGAAAGCCGTATTGATACCTCCCCGATCACAGGGGAACCGGTTCCCGTTTCTGTATCAGCAGGAAGCTCTGTTCTCTCCGGATGTGTAAATACCTCCGGGCTGTTAAAGCTTCGGATAGAAAAGGAGCTTTCCGAATCCATGGTTACAAGGATCCTGGATTCCGTGGAAAACGCCGCTGCCAGCAAACCACAGGTAGAGCGTTTCATCACAAAATTCGCGAGAATTTACACCCCGGTCGTGGTGGGCCTGGCCGCCGCCACTGCCATCCTCCCGTCTCTTATCACCGGCGACTGGAGTCACTGGGTTTATACAGCCCTCACCTTCCTGGTCATCAGCTGTCCCTGCGCCCTGGTTCTCAGCGTTCCCCTGGCCTTTTTCTCCGGAATCGGAGCCGGATCCCGGAAAGGAATCCTCTTTAAGGGCGGCGTTGCCCTTGAAGCCTTAAAGGATGTAAAGACAGTTGTCATGGACAAAACCGGAACCATCACCAGGGGGAATTTCGTGGTACAGAATATCTGCCCGGAACCCGGCATCACCAAAGATGAACTCCTCAGTCTTGCCGCCTCCTGTGAGACAGCCTCCACCCACCCCATCGGCAACAGCATTCTGACCGCTGCCAGGGAAAACGGACTTTCCATAGAAACACCAAATGATATCGAAGAGCTTTCCGGAAAAGGCATCCGCGCCGTCACCAAAGCCGGCACTCTTCTCTGCGGGAATAAAAAGCTTATGGAAGAGAATCATGTAAATCTCTCTTCTTATAAGGAAGAAGCTGCATCCACCATGGTTCTTCTTGCCAGAGACAACACGTATATTGGCTCTATTTCCATTGCCGACACCATAAAACCGGAAGCCGCCTCCGCCATTGCCGCTTTAAAGAAGCTTGGCATCCATACGGCAATGCTCACCGGAGACGGTGAGAAAACAGCAAATGCCGTTGCCAAAGAAACAGGAATTGATACTGTGTACTCCAAGCTTCTTCCCGGAGAAAAGCTGGATATTCTTAAAAAGCTCCGTTTGGAATCCGGAAGCTCCATGTTCGTCGGAGATGGCATTAATGACGCCCCTGTACTGGCCGGTGCTGATGTGGGCGCTGCCATGGGAAGCGGAGCCGACGCTGCCATTGAGGCCGCCGATGTGGTCTTTATGACTTCCAGCATGGAAGCGATTCCCGCCTCCATCCGCATCGCCAGGGAAACCGGGGCCATTGCCTGCCAGAACATGGTCTTTGCTCTGACCATTAAGGTTCTTGTGATGATTTTAGGACTTTTGGGCTTTGCCTCCATGTGGATGGCCGTTTTTGCAGACTCCGGTGTCGCCATGCTCTGTGTACTGAACGCAATCCGTATTCTGTATAAAAAGCAGCAGTAACCTGAGCAGGTCATACAGGTCTGCACGTTTGCCGCGGACAATGAACCCTCCCGAAATTTTTTCATACTATAAAACATCAAAATTTTTCGGAGGAAAATCATGAAAAAAATAATCTGCGGCATTATTGCAGGCAGCCTGGCACTTTTTTCCCTTGCCGGCTGCCAGAAGGAGTCAACGGGAAAAACACCTGTGACTTTAAATGAAGTGGCACATTCCATCTTCTATGCCCCCCAGTATGCGGCCATTGAGCTGGGCTATTTTGATGATGAAGGACTTGAACTCACCCTGGTAAACGGCGGCGGCGCCGATAAGGTTATGACCGCTTTGGTATCCGGTGAGGCTGACATCGGATTCATGGGTTCCGAGGCCTCCATCTACACATATGCCGGCGGCGAAAAGGATTATGCCGTAAACTTCGCCCAGCTGACTCAGCGGGCCGGAAACTTCCTGGTGGGACGAGAGCCGGAAGCAGATTTCAAATGGGAAAATCTCGTAGGAACCAAGGTTCTGGGCGGACGCGCCGGAGGTATGCCCCAGATGGTGTTTGAGTATATTTTAAAGAAAAACGGCATCGACCCGAAAACGGACCTGACCATCGACCAGAGTATAAGCTTCGGTCTTACAGCCGCCGCTTTTACCAACGATGATTCCGATTATACCGTGGAATTTGAGCCTTTCGCCACAGGCCTTGAGCTGGAAGGAAACGGCTATGTGGTAGCCTCCCTCGGCAAGGACTCCGGATATGTTCCATATACGGCATATTGTGCAAAAAAGAGCTATATGGAACAGCATCCGGAAATTATTCAGAAATTCACCAATGCCATCCAGAAAGGTTTAAATTATGTGAATTCCCACACCGCCGAGGAAATTGCCGAAACTATTAAACCGCAGTTTAAAGAAACCGATGTAAAGACCATCGCCACTATTGTGGAGCGTTACAAGGCTCAGGATACCTGGAAAGCCGACACTGTCTTTGAGGAGGAAAGCTTCGATCTTTTACAGAATATCCTGGAAGAGGCCGGAGAGCTTCCTGCCCGGGTACCTTATGAAGATCTGGTAACCACAGAGTTTGCCAGGACGGCGGTAAAGAAATAAGATATCGGCGTTGCAGCCCCACGATGAAAACGGCAAGGCCGCAGGTGTGGTCTTGCCGTAAATTTATGTCCGTGTTTATTGGGTGTCCCGGTCTGGCTTTTTCCTGAGACGCTCACCTTTTATATCCGCTGTTTTGTAAACATCATAGCCCTCGTAATGATAGCTGGCATCCACACCCTTCATATAAACCTCCCGGTCGTTGATCTTGTCGGTCAGGGCTGCTTTCAGAAGCGTTTTAATCTCCAAATCTTTGACAGGGCTGCGCTCCATCGCCAGCAGATAGTCCTCCTTGTCCACCCGGCTCCAGTCAATGACCTGCCGGAGTTCCTTTTTCAGAATCGTGTCCAGCCAAAGCCGGGTGCTTCTTCCGTTGCCCTCCCGGAACGGGTGCGCCACATTCATCTCCACATATTTCTCAATGATCTCGTCAAAGGTGGATTGCGGCATTTGCCCGATATGCTCCAGCGCCGCCTGCAGGTAAAGGACGGGGGCAAAGCGGAAATTTCCCTTTGCGATATTTACAGTGCGGACTTGCCCCGCAAAACCATATATCTCATCAAACAGATATTTGTGGATTTGTGCAAGTCCCTGAAATGTTCCGACCTCAAATTGGTCTAACAGGCCCTTTTCAAACAGCTCCAGCGCTTTAGCCTTGCTGATCCGTTCTTCCGTTCTGGCAAGTTCCGCCGAGTCAGTGATGCCCAGCTTGTTTTCCAATGCCATCCGCGTATCCTCCTGAAAGTGTTTGCTATTGCTGATATTATACCGAAATAACAGTGTTTCGTCAATCGTCCGGGGCCGTGTCAAACACGCTTCTCGCTTTTCGCAATCAGATTGCTTTCTGATTTTATAATTCATTAGATACGTCAACTGTGATATTGCTCCATATTACCATTATGACTTTCAGGGAAAAAGTCTTGTGGTGACGGGTTCAAGATATAAAGTACATAATGAGGATCTCGTATTGTTTGATACAGGAGATCTGGGAAACTGGAAAGATGGACTTCCGGCCATTTTAAGAGGGATCTTTAATTCCGGCTCATACATGATGAATCTGGATAAGATGAGAAAGGATAAAAGAACTTTAGACGATTATCAATATTTATCCCTAAAACTCCGGGAACTGTTCGGGGATAACAACCACAAGATTTACTGGGGAGACCAGGGACTTTTGTCCGCGGCATTTGTGGGTGATGTCCGGTACTATGGTTTCCCTGAGATACGGAATTTGTGGTACATGCCTTACAATTTCTGCCTTTGGTATTATGACAGAATGAATCAAAAACCTCCATATTCTCCCGCAGTTCTTCATTTTGCAGGAACAGCCTTCAAACCATGGAAAGGCACATATCCCATTTTTACAGAAAGGTTTCAGAAAAAAGAAAGTCTGCGCTCCATGAGTGAATTAAAAAACGGACAGGCAGGATATTATTATTTATGGCATGAATACGCCATCATGGCAGATACTGTTTTACAAAGAATTGGCTTTTAAAATTACCAGAAGGCAGCAGGAATGGCTCACGTGAGCTGAAGCCTGGAAAATAGCAGTATGAATTTTGCAAATAAATAGTTAGTTACAAAGAGGATGGAATATGTTATGATAATACCAAGATAAATAGAAGGCGGGTGAACAATATGTCTATTATAGGATATTATGATGGGACAGCTATACGTGTAAAAGAACCTTTACCAATGAATCAAAAGGTTATTGTGATTCCAGTAGAAAATGAAATAGACTGGGAAGAATCAGCAGCAGGTGTGCTTCACCGATATGCAAATACCTCTTTATGCGGGCAGGAAAAAGACTCTTAAACCTCAAAAGACAGTCCAGCATAATTCAGGCTTTTCGATTTCCCTGAATCTCTGCCGGGCTGCCTCTCTTTTTATCGTTCTCATTTCAGGGTACAGGCCCCCCATTGTCAGACTCCAATCACCCGAAAATACAGTAGGAATGGATACGGTGACAACTGTATTACTCGAACGTTCTGTCATACAAAAGCGCAGCAACCAGTACGACAAAGCAGGAGCCAGCGTTATGTACCAGTGCACCGGTGGTTGGGGTCAGCACTTCCATGAGGGATAAAGCGATTGCTGCAGCATTGATGCACAGCGACAGGCCGATACTAAACTTAATTGTCCGTACCGTTGCATTAGAGAGCTGTTTCAGGTACGGAACCTTTGATATGTCATCACTCATCAGAGCAATATCCGCTGCTTCAACAGCAATATCACTTCCCATACTGCCCATCGCCACACCTACACTGGCAGTTTTCAGAGCCGGAGCGTCATTTACTCCATCTCCGATCATACAAACCGTTTTTCCGGCGTTTTGCAGTTGGATAATGTTCCTTACTTTTCCATCCGGCAGCAGCTCGGCCCGGACAGATGCAATACCGGCCCGCTTTGCAAAATAGTCTGCCGCCTTCCTGTTGTCGCCGGTCAGCAATACGGCCTGTGTACCCATCGCGGATAATCTGGAAACCATGTCCTTTGCCGTGGGGCGAAGCACATCTGACAATGCAATAACTCCTGCACATTCTCCGTCACATGCCACTAAAACAGCAGCCTTCCCCTGTTCCCTCAACTGCTCTAACACACCGGCGGCATGGAAAGGAACCGCAGCGCCGCATTCCTCCAGAAATTTTTCATTTCCACAGGATAAATTATGGCCGGATACCTGTGCAGAAATGCCCCTGCCTGCCTCCATATGAAACCCGGAAACATCTTCCAATTTTAGTCCGCGCTCCTTTGCATGGGCGGCAATCGCCTTACCGATCGGATGCTCGCTGCAAGCCTCGGCGGAGGCTGTTATGGTAAGCAAAGTGCTTTCATCCAGTGATGAAGAGAAGGAAACGATGTCACTGACCTCCAGCCTGCCAAAGGTGAGTGTGCCGGTTTTATCAAAAGCAATGGTGTCCACCTTACCCATCTTCTCTAAAGCCTCGCCGGACTTGATAATAACGCCATGCTTTGTGGCCTGTCCAATTGCCGCCATAATTGCAGTGGGTGTTGCCAGTACAAGAGCGCAGGGACAAAACACCACCAGCACCGTTACTGCAGTTACAATGTTACCGGTTCCGAAATATGCGGCAACCGCAATCAGCAAAGCGACCGGGACAAGCCAGCTTGCCCACCTGTCCGCGATGCGCTGCATGGGGGCCTGCTTGTTTTCCGCCTCCCGCACCATTTGAATCAGCTTTTGCAGAGAGCTGTCCTCTCCAACCTTTGTGGCGCGAATATCAACCACTCCAAAACAGTTGATAGTTCCGCAGAAAACATTGTCGCCGGCTCCCTTGTCTGCCGGCAGGGATTCCCCTGTCATAATGGACTGGTCCACGGAGGTTTCTCCGCTGAGAATTTCACCGTCTACCGGAATGGTTTCGCCCGGAAGAACCCGCAGAATGTCATCTTTCCTGATTTGGTCAGCAGGAATAAACTCTTCCTTTCCGTCCTTTATCCGCCGTCCCTGCCGGGGAGCAAGACAAATCAGTTGTTTAAGACCCTTTTTTGCCCGTTCTGTTGTTTTTTCTTCTAAGATTGCGCCGATTGCCATAATGAAAGCGACTTCACCGGCGGCAAACAAATCGTCAATGGCAATCGCCGCGAACATGGCTATTGTAATCAACAGTGCGGAGGAAATTTTACTGATACCCGGATTGTAGAGAATACGCCAGACAGACAAATACAGCAAAGGAATACCGCTGATAATAACAGCGGCCCACGCCGGATCAATGGGAACGGCGGTATTGGTCAACGACAGAACAAGACTGGCCGCAAGAGCGATACCGCTGATAACCGTCATAGGAATACCTGCAAGAAAGTCATTCAATTTTTTCAGCATATAGAAAACCTCCAATTTGACAGCATTGCTAAAAAACCGTATAATATGTTTAATAGCAAACAATTTGTTCTGCTTTGATTATAGTAGCCCAGCAGCACTTAAAACAATAGCCAATTTCCCGCAAATATTCGTTACTGAACAAAAAGAGAAAATTGTACTTCAGGAGGTTCATATGGACAGGCGGCAGAAAAAAACAAGAGAAGCGATTTTTAAAGCATTCAGCGATTTATTAGCACAGAAAAGTTATAATAAAATTACTGTACAGGAAATCATTGATGCTGCCAATGTGGGGCGCACCACTTTTTACGCACATTTTGAAACCAAAGATGATTTGTTGAAAGAGTTATGTGCAGAATTGTTTGACCATATCATACAGAGCGCCGCAGACTGCACCCATACGCACGGACTGTACTCAAACAGCGATGCGCCGGAATCGGTGTTCTGCCATCTGTTGCAGCATTTGCAGGAAAACGACAAAAATATTTTAGAGTTATTATCCTGCGAAAGCAGCGAATTATTTCTTCGATATTTTAAAGACAGCTTAAACCGGCTGTTGTCGGCTCAAATTGTTGATTGGACAAAACATGGCTGTGACCAGGTTCCGCAGGACTTTCTCATCAATCATATTTCCAGCAGTTTCGTTGATACGATACAATGGTGGCTAAAAGGCGGGCAAAAACAATCACCGGAACAGTTGACAGTATATTTTGAAGCAGTCATGAAACCGATCTTCATATGCGGACAATAACCCGTCGCCGCACAGAAAACAGCCGGGTAACAGTTTAGCCGAAAGGCTGAACGGTTACACAGCCGGCGGTCTTCAAATATTTGTAAATTGCTTTTTCCCTCCTCTTCGCTTATAATGGATAAGAATTGTCATCATGCGAAAATGCAGCGGCCGCGGACATACGGCCCATCGCGAAGCAATTCCAAATGGCCGGGATTTCACACAGGCCATTTATCATCACATCCCCACAGGGATATAAAGGAGGATTTACAATCATGGAAAAAAAGAAATATCGCGTGACTCTTATATTATCTGCTGCCCTGGCTGCAGTGCTTCTGACATCCTGCTCTCGTTCCCCTGCCACAGAGGAAACCACAGCTCAGGAGACCGGGGCTGCGGCGGACGTGTCCCTGGACGATATCTTAAATGCGATTAAGGAAACCTATAAAGACAAGTACATGCCCGACAGTCCCATCGACAGTCAGGTATTGAACGATGTGATGGGGATCTCCCCGGAGCTCTGCGAGTCTTATGTGGCGGAGATGCCCATGATAAGTACCTTTGTGGAGACCTTTATCGGTGTGAAGGCAAAAGAGGGAAAAGGCGCCGATGTGGAAAAGGCTCTGACGGAATACCAGGAATATCTGCTAAATGATACCATGCAGTACCCCATGAATGTTTCAAAAATTCAGGCCTCCCAGGTGATCCGCCACGGTGATTACGTATTCTTTGTGATGCTGGGCGGTCCCGACGATGCCGCCATGGAGAAGGGCGATGAGGCTGCCCTGAAATCCGCCGAGGAAAATAACCAGATTGCCGTTGACATAATCAATGGCTTCTTCCAATAAGTCATGGTCTTTTCCAGTCTTTTATTCCTGTTCCGTTTTCTGCCCCTGTTTCTGGCGGTGTATTTTTTAGCGCCCCGGCGGTTTCGAAACGCAGTCCTCTTTTTGGGAAGCCTGATTTTCTATGGATGGGGGGAGCCTCTATATATTTCGCTCCTCCTTTTTTCCACGTTGGTGGACTTTATCCACGGAAAGCTGGTGGGAAGCTTTTTATACCGCCAGAACAGGAAAGCGGCCAGATGTGCGGTGGCCTCCTCTGTCTGCATCAATCTGTCTCTTCTGGCTGTCTTTAAATACATGGATTTTTTTATCCGCTCCTTAAACCGCCTCACCGGCAGCACAGTCCCCCTCCCTGGTCTGGCCCTTCCCATCGGAATCTCCTTTTACACCTTTCAGACCATGTCCTACACCATTGATATATACCGCGGGCAGGCTCCGGTACAGAATAATATCATAAACTTCGGCGCTTATGTGTCCATGTTCCCCCAGCTGATCGCAGGCCCCATTGTCCGCTACCGGGATATTTCCGAAAAGCTTTGCTTCCGGACGGAAAGCCTGTCCCAGTTTTCCACAGGCGTCCGCCGTTTTGTACTGGGCCTGGGAAAAAAAGTCCTTCTGGCCAATCAGGCAGGCGCTCTGTGGGCGGAGATCCATTCCGTATTTCCAAAAGACCGCAGCGTCCTCATGGTCTGGCTGGGAATTCTGGCCTTTGCTTTCCAGATCTACTTCGATTTTTCCGGCTATTCCGACATGGCTGTGGGCATGGGCCATATGCTGGGATTTCGCTTTCCGGAAAACTTCAACTATCCGTATATTTCCAAAAGCATTACGGAGTTTTGGCGGCGGTGGCATATCTCCCTTGGGACCTGGTTCAAAGAGTATGTATACATTCCCCTGGGCGGAAACCGAAAAGGAGGCCTTCTCCAGGTACGCAACATTCTCGTGGTCTGGCTTCTGACAGGAATCTGGCACGGAGCCAGCTTAAACTTCCTGTTATGGGGCGCATACTTCGGGCTGCTGCTTTTGCTGGAAAAATTTGTATTCATGAAATATTTGGGAAAATTCCCATCCTGGCTCCGGCGCTCCTATGCGTTTCTTCTGGTTCTCTTCGGATGGGTGCTGTTTGCCTTTGAGGACATGGGCGAAGGTTTCCGGTATCTTCTCCAGATGACGGGAGCCGCCGGGCTTTCTTTTTGCAGTCCGCGAACCCTTTTTCTTCTTTCGGGAAACGCGGTTCTCCTCCTCTTCTGCGCTCTGGGAGCCACTCCGCTTCCGGCGAAGCTTGCAGAAAGAGGAAAACACACGGCTCTGGAACTGCTGTTTTTAAGCCTGGTCCTGTTTCTGTCTGTGGCCAGCCTGGTAAATGCCACCTACAACCCATTTTTATACTTTCGATTTTAGAAAGGAGCCGATATGAAAAAAAAGATTTCTTTTGAAGCCGTCATCACCGGCTCCTTTTTCGCTTTTCTCGGCCTTCTGACCGCCGGCTCCATTCTGATGCCCCCCAAAGCGTTTTCGGAAACGGAAAACCGCTACCTGGCCCGGTTCCCAGAGCTTACCTGGGAAACCGTAAAAAACGGTGACTTCGGAATGGACTATGAGACATACCTGAGCGATCACTTTCCCTTCCGAGATAACTGGATCGGACTTCAGGCGGCGGCCGAAAAACTTTTGTTAAAAAAGGAGATCAACGGTGTGTTCCTTGGAACGGATGGATATCTCATCGAAGCCCTGTATCCGGAAGATCTGGACCCGGAAAATTGTAAGAAAAATCTGGACACTCTGACAGATTTTTCCCTCCAACAGGCCGGGCTTCTGGGAGAAACCCATGTGAGAGTTCTTCTGGCGCCGTCTTCCTCCGAAATTCTCACAGAAAAGCTCCCGGCCCACGCCTCCCCCCTTTCCCAGTCCTCTGTTACGGATGCACTGAAACAGGCAGGGCTTTCTCCCATGCTGGTGCCTGCCAAAGAGGCTCTTTTAGAGGAAAAGGAAGCATTCCCCCTCTACTATAAGACGGATCATCACTGGACGTCCCACGGGGCCTTCACCGCCTATGTGGCCTGGGCAGAATCCGCCGGACTTACGCCCTTTTCCCGTTCGGACTTTGCCATAGAGACCGTTACTGAAGATTTTTCCGGCACGATCCTTTCCCGGCTCAACATCCCTGCAGAACCTGATTCCATTCAGCTCTATAAGCCGAAAAATGAACCGGAATGGAGTGTTTTTTACGACGGAAAAAATGAGCCGGTTCACAGCCTGTATGCCATGGAAGCTTTAGATACCCGGGATAAATACCGGGTATTCCTGGACGGAAACCATGGACTCACAAGAATTGTAAATCCCCGGGCGGAGGGGACCGGAAAACTTTTGGTCATTAAAGATTCCTACGCCCACAGCTTCGTCCCCTTTGCGGCCCTCCACTTTCCGGAGGTCATTATGATCGACCTCCGGTATTTCAATGGAAAAGCCGGGGAACTGATCCGTACCCAGAACGTCACCGATGTTTTGATCCTGTATCAGATTCCAGGATTTTTAAAGGACCGGAACATCAGCAGGCTGCGATAAGGTTAAAAAATGCTCCCATACCTTTTTAAAATAATCCGGATATCCGGCCTTCTCCACATCCTCTTTGGAGACCACCGTCGCTCTGCCCAGCTCCTGGCCGTTCAGCCTGTAAACCAGATACCCCAGCACATCTCCCGTCCGCACCGGAGCTTCCACGTTTTCCTCCAATAACAGTTCTTTTTCGATGGCAGAAAAGTCCTCCCCATGAAGCCCCAGATAAGAAAAGCTGTCGCGGTATCCGGCTGTCGCGGTGTCTTTCACGCCGCTTATAATGGGAATTGGGGGCAGTTCGGGCATGTCTTCGTCCTTATAAAGCCTGCAGTTTCCGTACCCATAATTCAGCAGCGTTACCGCGTCATTAAATCTGGTTTTATAATCCGGAGCCGCCATGATGGCTGCAATCAGTTCCACCCCGTCCTTTTTCGCTGTGGCCGACAAACAATATTTGGCAATGCTTGTGGAACCGGTCTTTAACCCTGTGACCTCAAAGTTGGTGGCCATTTTAAGGAGCTTATTGGTGTTGGAAAGTCCAAACTCCTTGGTCCCCTGCTTGGTCACGTGGGTGATATTTTCCATCCAGATAGTAGAATACCCGGTAATCTGGGGATATTTGGTAATTAATTCCCTGGACATGACGGCAATGTCCCTGGCGGTGGTCACATGCTCCGTGGAGTCGGTGAGCCCGCAGCAGTCAATGAACCGGGTGTGCTCCATCCCCAGGCCCGCCGCCCTCTCGTTCATCATCCGCACGAAGGTTCCCTCATCACCGCCTATGTACTCAGCCATGGCCACCGACGCGTCATTTCCGGAGGCAATGACAATACATTTTATCAGGGTCTCCACGGTCTGCACCTCCCCTTCCTCCAGGAATACCTGGGAGCCGCCCATGGACTTTGCGTGGGCGCTTGTGACCACCTCATCGCTCAGCTTGATTTTCCCTGACTGAATGGCGTCAAAAATCAGAATCAGAGTCATAATTTTCGTAACACTGGCGGGATTCCTGGGCTCATCTGCATTTTTTTCGAAAATCACGGTCCCTGTACTGGCCTCCATTAAAAGCGCTGAAGGGGCCCCTATCTGGGGGCCTGTCTGGGTATCCCCCGGCTCAGCCATGGCCGGAAACACAAATGTCCCCAGAGTCATGGCGCCGGAAAGCAGGACCGAAAGTATCTGTTTTCTCAGTTTTTTCACGTTTCCACCATATCCTCTCTGTACTTGCAGATATTCTTCCTTACAAAATATGGGCGGGACATATTCCCTTATGCGAAAATTCATTGAAAATTGCTTGCGCCGAACGACAAGGTAGGTTATACTCTTGCGTGAGGAGGTGTCTTATGCAATCTGAAGATAATTATACCCGCCGCCGCGTCTATGTTTCCCGCCGCCAGAAGCAGCGTAAACGCCAGCATATGATCCGGCTTATTCTGTTTTTTCTGATTCTTGGAATCATACTTGCCGTTGTCCTTATCTGCGGCCTGATTTTTAAATATAAAAAAGAAACAAAGTCAACCGTTTCCCCGGCCGCTGAGCCTCAAAGTATTACCTTAACTCCCGAACCGGAGACCCCCGGGCCCCCCCTTACGGAGCCGGAAACCCCGGCCGTTTCTGAACTGGACTCCCTTTTGCAGGAGGCAAAGGCCCTGGCCGATACATATGACTATGATAAAGCCATCACCCTTTTGACAGAAAATGAGACTTATGGCTCAGATCCGGCGGTACTGGATGCCGTAGCTTCTTATGAAGAGATCAAGTCCACTCTGGTCCGTGCCGACATAAATACCATAACCCATGTATTTTTCCATTCCCTTATTATAGACAATCAGAAAGCCTTTGACGGCGATTCTGATGAAAAGGGCTATAATCAGGTTATGACCACCAAAAGCGAATTCTTAAAAATTCTGGAACAGATGTACGAACGGGGCTATGTTCTGGTGAGAATCCACGATCTGGCCCATGAGGTCACCGATGAAAATGGAAATACAAAAATGGAAGCCGGAGATATTATGCTGCCGCCGGGGAAAAAGCCCTTTGTCATGTCTCAGGACGATGTGTGCTATTATGAATATATGACCGGGGATGGTTTTGCCAGCAGAATCATTGTGGGCGAAGACGGAAAGCCCACCTGCGAAATGGTTTTAGACGACGGTTCCGTATCTGTGGGGTCCTATGATCTGGTTCCTTTGCTGGAGGACTTCATCACGGAACATCCTGATTTCTCCTACCGGGGCGCCAGAGCCATCCTGGCCTTTACCGGATACCAGGGGGTCTTAGGCTACCGGACGGATCCGGAATATGAAACCTCCAATCCCAACTATGAAGCGGATAAAGAAACCGTCCGCCAGGTAGCTCAGTGCCTCAGAGACAATGGCTGGGAGCTGGCTTCCCACAGCTGGGGGCATATCAACATGAGTAAACGGGATTTGGATACTGTAAAGCTGGATACGGATAAATGGGAATCCCGTGTGGAGTCTCTCATCGGAGAAACTGATATTATTCTTTACCCCTTTGGAGCTGATGTGGGAGACTGGCATGCCTATACCAGGGAGAACGAAAAATTTGCGTACCTGTACGACAAGGGCTTCCGCTATTTTTGCAACGTGGATTCCAACCCGGCATGGGTGCAGCTTGGTACCTCCTGTCTGCGCCAGGGACGGAGGAATTTAGACGGCTTTCGCATGTATTATGATCTCCCGGAAAACAATCCCGAAAAGGATCACCTCAGTGATCTTTTTGATGTCTCCGCAGTCTTTGACCGGGAACGTCCCACTCCGGTTCCTCCCATGTAACCATACTGTTCAGACCGCAGGCAAAGAACGCCTGCGGTCTTTTTTCATATACTATAAAAAAGCAACAGGATATTTCCATGACCAATTCCAATTCTAACTTCACCCCCGGAGCCATGTTCCGGTCCCTCTTAGTAAACAGCGCCCCGGCTGCTCTGGCCTGGGTCCGGGGAGGAGTTTCCTACCCGGATATCAGCGGCCTCGTGAAATTCTTCCATACCCCTTATGGGGGAATCCTGGTGGAAGCAGAAATCTTCAATCTTCCCAACATAAACACTGCCGGTTCTTCCAACTTTTATGCCATGCATATCCATGAATACGGAAACTGCTCCGCCGACTTTGCAAAAACCGGAGGGCATTACGGAGCACCTGGCAGTCTTCATCCAAACCATGCCGGAGACATGCCGCCTCTTCTCGCCAGCCAGGGCTACGCCTGGATGAGTTTCTATGACAAGCGTTTTTCCATTGAAGATATTTTAGACCGCTCTGTCGTCATCCACCAGGATCCCGACGATTTCAAGACCCAGCCTTCCGGAAATTCCGGCGCCATGATTGCCTGCGGCGTCATCCGTCCGTACAGACCGTAAGGAATAAGGAGACCGTTCTGTAAAATTCGGGTTTTTTAAAGCCCGGAATCTTTGCGGAACTGTCTCCTTTCTTTTCTGCTTCCTGCCGCGCCCTTCTTACGCGACTCCGCCATAAATGAAATACGTCCGATATCCATGAGACTCTACATGCGAGCATGCGCCGTCTCATGGCTACCGGTCAACACTTTAGACGGACATACCTGCTGGCGCAGGCATCACCATGCATCTTCCTTATGAAGATTTCGGGTAAAAAGTTACTATTCACGGGAATCTTCTTGTCCGCCCCCGTGAACTGTTATGTAGAAATGTAACAGTTCAGCCTTGCATCTTCTTGCCCGCGTACTGCGGACAAGAAGCGCCGGGCGTCCGCCCTATGAAGATTCAGAGAAAAAAACGTTTATGAAAACAAGTTTTCAACACGTTTTTTTCTCTGAATCTTCGCACGGCTGAACTGTTATGTAAAAATGCCGAAAATTTAGTTTTTATTCCCAATAAGATTGACAAATTGAACATATATTATATAATGGACTAAAATAGTACTGTTTAAAGGGATGTGATCCTTTGCTGATAACCCGTGAGATGGACTACACCCTGCGTATTCTCCGGGCGCTGCATCAAAACGGACCTCTGTCTGCCGGCGCAGTTGCACAGAAGGAGAACATACCCAGGGCCATTACACTGAAAATTCTAAAACGGCTCCGTGCTGCCGGTCTGACAGACAGCCGCCGTGGAAACTGCGGCGGATACCGGCTGAACATCTCCTGCGAAAAGCTGTATCTGGGAGATTTGTTTCAGGTACTGGAGGAATTTCCTCTTGTCAACCGCTGCCAGCGCCCTGGCTATCGCTGTGAAAACTTTCCTGAGGGACACTGCGGACTATGCCATGAGTTGTCGCGTATTCAGTCAGTTCTGAACACAGAGCTGAGAAAAACACCACTGAGCACCATTTTCCAGAAAATTTAATATAGAGGAGGAAGTATCTGTATGCTGTATCAAACCACACAGGAACATGAAGAGCTGCGGGCAAAGGTCAGGGCATTTGCCGAAGCCGAGGTGAAACCCATCGCTTTCATGCTGGACCAGAACAACCAGTTCCCCACCGAGGTGGTCCAAAAGATGGGCGAGTTAGGTATCATGGGCCTGCCCTATGACAAGAAGTACGGCGGTGCGGGAGCGGATGCCTTAAGCTACGCTATCGCCGTGGAGGAGCTGTCCCGGGTAGACGGCGGCGTGGGAGTTATCCTGTCCGCCCATACCTCTCTGGGGACCTACCCCATCTATGCTTTTGGCAACGAGGAGCAGAAGCAGAAATACCTGCCTGATTTATGCTCCGGCAGAAAGCTGGGAGCTTTCGGACTCACTGAGCCCAACGCCGGCTCAGACGCCGGCGGCACGGAGACCACCGCTGAGGATATGGGAGACCATTATCTCCTCAACGGTGAGAAAATCTTCATCACCAACGGCGGGCAGGCTGACACCTATGTAGTTTTCGCCGTTACCACCCCCGGCATCGGAACCCGGGGCATTTCCGCCCTCATCGTGGAAAAGGGCTGGGAGGGCTTTACCTTTGAAGAACATTATGACAAAATGGGCATCCGCTCTTCTGCCACCTGCCAGTTAAACTTCAACAACGTAAAGGTTCCAAAGGAAAATCTGCTGGGTAAGGAGGGCCAGGGCTTTAAGATTGCCATGGCTACTCTGGACGGCGGCCGCATCGGCATCGCAGCTCAGGCGCTGGGTATTGCCCAGGGGGCCTATGAAGCTGCTGTGGAATATTCCAAAGAGCGTGTTCAGTTTGGCAAGCCCATCTGCCAGCAGCAGAACGTGGCTTTCAAAATCGCTGATATGGCCACCAAGCTGCGCTGCGCCCGGTTCCTGATTTATTCCGCTGCCGAACTGAAACAGGCCCATGTCCCCTATGGCATGGAATCTGCCATGGCCAAGCAGTACGCCTCCGACATCGCTCTGGAGGTTACCAACGACGCCATGCAAATTTTCGGCGGCTGCGGCTACATCAAGGGCATGGAAGTGGAGCGCTTCTACCGGGATGCCAAAATTACTACCATCTATGAAGGCACCAATGAAATCCAGCGGGTGGTGATCGCCTCCCACATCCTGGGCAAAGCGGCGAAAGATAGCTCCGCTGCCCCGGCGGCCCAGCAAAAAGGGCCTGAGACAGGCGCCCGCAGGCGGATGATCCTTAAGGACGGCACCGCCCAGGAGAAGGTAAACACTCTGGTGGCCAACTTAAAAAAGGACGGCCACGACTTTACCGTAGGCATCCCTCTGGATACCCCCATCACCCAGGCCGAGCGGGTAGTCTCCGCCGGACAGGGCATCGGTGCGAAGGAAAACATGAAACTTATTGAGGACCTGGCAAAGGCCGCCGGCGCCGCCATCGGCTCCAGCCGTCCTGTGGCCGAGACACTGAAATATGTACCCATCAACCGTTATGTGGGAATGTCCGGCCAGAAATTTAAAGGGAATCTGTATATTGCCTGCGGCATCTCCGGAGCCATTCAGCATTTAAAGGGCATCAAGGATGCTGCCTGCATTGTAGCCATCAACACCAACCCCAACGCCAAGATCTTTAAAAACTGCGACTACGGTATTGTGGGAGACGTGATGGAGATCCTCCCGTTGCTCACCGCCGCTCTGGACACGGGCGAAAAGCTTCCCGCTCCGCCTATGACCAAGATGAAACGTATGGCCCCGAAGAAGGTCTATCAGCCACGGAAGCTGTACATCTGCAATGGCTGCGGCCACGAGTACGATCCCATGCAGGGGGATCCTGAAAACGAGGTTAAGCCCGGCACTGCCTTTAAGGATCTGCCCGAAGGCTGGACCTGCCCCCACTGTGGTGAAACGGCAGACAGCTTTATCGAGATCGAAGCATAACAAAAACACCAGAACAGCAATATAAAGGAGGCAACTCTATATGTATAATTACCGTATGGTCACTGATGACCTGTACTGGGTAGGTGCGGATGAGCACCGGCTGGCCCTGTTTGAGAATATCCATCCTCTCTACCACGGTGTATCCTACAACGCCTACGTTCTTCTTGACGAAAAGACTGTCCTTTTTGACACTGCCGACTGGGCAGTAGGACGGCAGTTCATTGCCAATGTGAAGGCAGTACTCAACGGCCGTCCTCTGGACTACCTGGTTATTAACCACGTGGAGCCCGATCACGCCGCTTCTATTGAGGAAATTCTGCTGCGCTGGCCAGACGTGAAGATCATTACTACTCCCAAGGCAGTGACTCTGCTTAACCAGTTTGGCTTCGGCCTGGATCCCGATGCCATTGAGGAGGTGGCCGAGGGAGACACCAGGTGCTTCGGTAAGCACACCGTAGCCTTTGTCTATGCTCCCATGGTCCACTGGCCTGAGGCCATGGTCACCTTTGACACCACCAACGGCGTACTCTTCTCCGCCGATGCCTTTGGCTCCTTCCGCTCCCTGGACGGCAAGCTCTTTGCTGACGAGTTCGACTTCGACCGGGAGTGGATCGACGATGCCCGCCGTTATTACACCAATATCGTGGGCAAGTACGGCCCCCAGGTAACAGCCCTTTTAAACAAGGCGGCCAGCGTTGTGGGTCTGGAAAACATCAAATTCCTGTGTCCCCTTCACGGCCCGGTTTGGCGTAAAGATCTGGGCTACATCATCGACAAGTATACCCATTGGGCCACCTATGAGCCGGAGGAAAAGGGCGTCATGATCGTCTACGCCTCCATGTACGGCAACACTGAGGCCGCCGCCGAGGTATTGGCTGCCAAGCTTACGGCCCGGGGTGTCACGAACACCCGGCTGTACGATGTATCCTCCACCCATGTCAGCTACCTGATCTCCGACCTGTTTAAGTACAGCCACCTTGTTCTGGCCTCTGTTACTTATAATCTGGGGATCTTCCCGCCCATGCATAACTTCCTTATGGACATGAAGGCCCTTAACCTGCAAAAACGCACGGTGGCCATTATGGGCAGCGGCTCCTGGGCTCCCCGTTCCGGCGCACTGATGAAGGAGGAAATCGAATCCCTGAAAAACATGACCATTCTGGACGAAGAGATGACGGTTACCTCTTCCCTCAAAGCTGACAACGAATCCGAGATCGACGCTCTGGCCAATGCCATTGCCGCCTCTGTACTGGGCTGATCTCCTGGATATCTGGTTTCAGACAATGAAAAAGGGGCTGGTCGGTGAATCCCGATTTCAGCCCCTGATTTTATGTTCTACTCCTGCGGTGCCTGAGACACATCGCTTCCAAAATACTTTTCTGAAAGTTCTTCCAGTGTTCCATCCTCTCTTAATGCTTTTATCGCATCGTCGATGGCAGCCCGAAATGTCTCTGTTTCCGCCCCTTTACGAACCGGAATCGCCACCCGGGATGCCTCTTTTGTCAGTGCTGCAATCTGAATATTGGCATCGGGATGAGCTTTCATATAATCATAGTAAGTCAGTTCGGCATTGAGTGTTGCATCAATACGTCCGGAAAGAAGCAGTTCAAAAGTCTGATTCAGATCATCCACTCCGGTTACACTTGCTCCATAGCTTTCAGCTAACTCTGCGTAGGTACTGGTAATCGTATTTGCCGTGTTTTTTCCTTCCAAATCCTCAAAGGACTGAATTTCCTCATTGTCTCCGTTTACAATAATGGCAGTACGGTTATACGCATACGGCTCCGTAAAATCATACTTTTCCGCCCGCTCGTCAGTAATGTCCACACCGTTTACTACCAGATCATAACGGCCGGCGTCAAGGCCGGCAAAAAGACCGTCCCATTCTCCCTCAACAAAGGTCACTTCCACACCAAGCCGCTCTGCAATGGCTCTTGCGACTTCCACATCATATCCTGTTAATTCGTCATTTTCATCATGATATGTCCACGGAGACCAGGTTCCCTCCATAGCCACAATCAGCTCGCCTCTGTCCTGAATCTGGGAAAGAAGATCTTTTGCCTCTGTGGTTTCTGCTGCATTCTGTCCACATCCTGAAAGCGCCAGCACACTTACGAAAGCGGTCATCGCCGCCACCGTTTTGAATCCTTTATTTTTCATAATCATGTTCTCCTTTACACACATTTTCCTTTTCATATACTTTGTAAACGGACATGCCTGCTCACGCAGGCATCACTATGCATGAAAGTCAGTTGCTCCGCACTTCGTGCTCCCGCAACTGCCGCCGGTATTCGCAATCCGGGCTGGCGCCCTCCTTACTCATACCGGCTTGGTTGCCCGATATCCATGAGACTCTGCATGCGAGCATGCGCCGTCTCACGGCTGCCGTCCGGGACTTTCATAGTAAACCCTTAAAAATTCCCGTGTCCGTTCTTCCTTCGGATTTTCAAAAATCTCTCTGGTTCTTCCGGTTTCCACCACACGGCCATGTTCCATAAATACAACCTTCGTAGACACATTTCTGGCAAATGCCATCTCATGTGTCACCACCAGCATGGTTCTCCCCTCTGTTGCAAGCTCCCGCATGACCTCCAAAACCTCACCTGTCAGTTCCGGATCCAGCGCCGACGTGGGTTCATCAAAATAAATAATTTCCGGATCTGCCGCCACTGCCCTTGCAATGGCAACCCGCTGTTTCTGTCCCCCGGAAAGCTGATCGGGGTAATAATCGCACCTTTCAGAAAGTCCAACTTTAGCTAACGCTGCTCTCCCTGTTTTCTCTGCTTCCGTTTTCGAAATCTTTCTGGCGATCACCAGTCCCTCCGTCACATTCTCCAGTGCCGTTTTATTGGAAAACAGGTTAAAATCCTGGAACACAAAGGCAGTTTTCTTCCTTACGCCGGCAATTTCTCTTTTTGTCATTCTCGCAAGTTCAAATCTTTGTCCGTCAAATTCCAGTTCCCCGCTGTCCGCCGTTTCCAGAAAATTCATACAGCGAAGAAGTGTTGTCTTCCCTGCCCCGCTGGGACCAAGGATTGCCACCACATCGCCCTTATCTACCTGTAAATCTACCCCTTTCAATATCTCTGTTCCGTCAAAAACCTTTTTAATCTGTCTGACCGCCAGCATATGCTACCTCCTTTGGCCATAAAAAGCCAGCTTTTTTTCTCCGATGCTCTGTACCTTTGTCAGCACTGTGGAAAACATCAGATAGATGAATCCCACCTCCAGATACAAAGCCAGCGGCTCATAGGTCCGCGCCACAATCCGCTGCGTTGCCATGAACATTTCTGTCACAGTAATATTTGCGGCCAGCGATGTATCTTTCACCATAGCAATCAGGGAGTTGGACAGGGAGGGAAAGGCAATTCTCAGCGCCTGAGGCAAAACAATTCTTCGCATAATCTGCAGATAAGACATTCCCACACAGTATCCCGCTTCTATCTGACCTCCGGGAACCGCCTCCAGCGCTGCCCTTACTACCTCAGCACAGTAAGCTCCTTCATTGATGGAAAAGACAATTACGGCAGAGGGAAATGGCGGAAGTACAATTCCCAGATTCGGCAATCCATAAAAAACAACAAAAAGCTGAATCAGAAGCGGGGTTCCCCGGATTACCCAGATATAAAATCTTGCCAGACTCTTTAACACTCTGATATTGGCAAACTGTACCAGCGCCAGAATAATGGCAATGACCATGGCAATAGAAAATGATAGCACCGTCAAAGGGACTGTAACTGTAAGCCCCGGCAGAAGAATCTTTAAAAACGAATCCGTAAGAATACCGGCAAGCCGTTCATCCATCTCTTTTTCTCCTCCTTTTCCTGCTCTGATAGAAATATCATTTTTCTCATACCATCGACCCTTTCCCCATCTGGTATACCAGATAGTCCAGGCAGTCAATTCGCTTTTGTCCCACATGCACCTCATCCAGCAGGTTCTCACGCTGACGCCGCAAAAGCTTCATCTGTCCGTTTATGTCTCCCGCTTCCCGAAGCATAAAAAACTGCTGTACCTGATCCGGGCCGCAGCCGGCGTCCAGAAGATTCTGAGTAAGAGACTCTTCTGCCGTTTTCATTCGCTTTTGTTTCACCTTCCATTCCCCCTTTTATAATCTCACGGAAACATACCCGTTTCCCAGTGCATCTGTCAATTCTTCCAGCTGCTCTAAATATCACGTTCGTAACCGTTCGCAATTTTCCATCAGTCATTTTGCATAGACTGGTATGCTTCTCTCTGTACGTTTTTCTTTCCTGTTCTGATAAAACCATTTTCTGCGTATGTACGATATGTTTTCCTCTGCTTCTATTGTAGCAATGATTTTATCTAATAACAAATGCTTAAATAAAATACTATTTCATACCTATTTGCTATAACATTTCAAACCATTAATTAATTGGTGGTTGCATATGGTGATGACAGCAGCACATATACAGCCCATTTTCTTCTTCGTAAAACGGCATCTTAGGTTCCCTTTGTTTTTGTGCATGCTATCTGAAGATATCAGCAGGGATGCCGCCGGGCATGAAAAAAGGGGCGCACCGTGAAAAGTACCCCCCGACTTTGGGACATTTTATCGCAGACATGTTTCATGCCCTCACTTTATGTTTTTCGTATGGAAACGATTTATTTCAAAATACAACGGCACCAGTAACGCATTGATAACCAGGCCGTAAAACAGGGGAAGCAGCGCCACCGATATATCCCCCCATAGTTCAGGAGCAGAAAACTCAGGATCAGGCATGGATTTACGCAAAAGATTCACCATGCTGATTGTAAAGCCGATGCTTCCCCAGATTAAACTGGATCTGCATACCAGCTTAAGTGCATCCGCGCTGTTCCTTATCATTTCCTGTGTACAATTGTCTCTCTTAATAATACAGACAAATGCCCTCAGGAAGCCCCTCCAGTATCCTGTACACAACAGCACCAGAAGACAGGGAATCAGGATAAATTCCATACTGATGTGATCTATAAAATACCAGGTTCTGCCGCCAATTCCATATCTGACTATAAACAGCACTCCTAAGATCGGGATTACAAGCTTTATAAAAAAATTCAGACTTTTTTGGGCACTACTTGCTTTTTGCTGCAATTCCACAAGATTTTCCTCTGCTCTTTTTTGATAATTTTCCATGGCAATCCTTTCTCCGCTGAGCAGCTCATTTACGCTGATGCCAAGTATTTTACATAAGTCCAGCATAATAGCGGCATCGGGAATACTTTTCCCGGTTTCCCATTTTGATACTGCCCGGTTGGTAATATTTAATTTCTCTGCTAACTGTGTCTGCGTAAGTCCCTTCTCTTTTCGACAGGCCGCAATGAATTTTCCTATCGTTTCCTGGTTCATGTTTTCCTCCTCCTTGCCATCAGTATAGCAGAAAAAAATGCCCTGGAACTAACCAGCGGTTGATTTTGGCTGATTCAACCAGCGGTTGACTGCTTCACATACCAAACCACTTCCCCAGTCTGTCAAATTCTATTGCGGCTGCCCCATTCACACATTCCATCCAAAATAGGCATAAGAGATTTTCCACGCTCCGTTAAACTGTACTCAACTTTAGGTGGGATTTGCGGGTATTCCTCCCTGTGTACCAGCTGATCATTTTCTAACTCCTTCAGCGTGGAACTCAGCGTCTTATAAGAAATTTCCCCAATGTACTTTTTCATTTCATTAAACCGTACTACTTTAAATTCCATCAGGGTATAAAGGATTGTCATTTTATATTTGCCATTGATTAAAGACAGAGTATAGCTGAAACCTGTATTGCTGAGACACTCTTTTGAAATGCAGCGTTTCTCCATAGTACACTTTCCTCCAGGTAAGTATCGCACTTGTATGTGCGTACTTGATTTAGATTTAATTCTTGCTACAATGATACTATCAGATGCGGGCAAAGTCAAGCCTGCAAGATCAGGAGGTGCTTTACATGAGCAAAAAAATCGTCATCCTCAATGGGAGTCCCCGCAGAAAAGGAAATACTTCCGCACTGGTCAAAGCGTTTACCAATGGCGCGGAGAGTGCCGGTCATACTGTAACAGAATTTTTTCTGGATACTATGAATATCCACGGCTGCAAAGGCTGCTTTGGCGGACATAGCAGCAAAGACTGCCCCTGTGTCCAGCAAGATGATATGGACAAAATTTATCCGGCAGTGCGGGAGTGTGATGTGATCGTACTGGCCAGTCCGCTCTATTACTGGAACATGAGCGGACAAATCAGGACTGTCGTTGACCGCCTGTTTGCCTTAGAAGAAGGGGACGGCAATCTTCTGCGAGGACATGGCAGGGCTTCCGCTCTGCTGATGGCTGCGGAGGGCCACGACTTTGACGATGTTCTTCTCTACTACAATCACTTGATGGAGCATTTGAAGTGGGATAATCTTGGCCATGTTCTTGCCGGAGGAAACGGAGATATAGGAGATATTGATGAAAAACCCGAAGTATCCGCGGCTTATGAGCTGGGTAAATCCATAAGTTAAAAAGTTCAAAATCCGCAGCGCGGCAACAAAAGAAAAAACGTCCGTTTCAGGTTAATCATGTCGTTTTAAGCACCGGGTGGTCTTGCGCCATCCGGGCGTTTCTGTTTGTTTCCACAACTGGTCAATCCCACATCAAACATCCAGATGCAGAGCCGTACTGTTACCTATTTGCATAACAAATTTTGTTCTCTGCTTTACAGGCATAGTTTAAAATGATAAAATTATAACATGAAGCAGAAAGGAGTTATCTCTTATGGAACTGCGAGTTCTTCAGTATTTTCTGGCAGTCGCCCGCGAACAGAATGTTTCCCGCGCCGCCGAGTCCCTCCATCTTTCTCAGCCAACCCTGTCCCGACAGCTCCGTGACATGGAGGAGGAACTGGGAAAACAGCTTTTTATCCGCGGTTCCCGCCAGATTACCCTCACCGATGAGGGCATGATCCTCAGGAAACGCGCAGAAGAGATCATAGATCTGGTGAAAAAAACAGAAAAAGAGATTGCTCTCTCTGACAACAGCATCTCCGGAGATGTCTATATTGGCGCTGGAGAAACCGAGGGAGTTCGTTTTCTCACAGAAGCGGCCAGACTTCTGCAGCCGGACTACCCGGATATCCGTTACCATATTGCCAGCGGAGATACCACAGACGTGACGGATGATCTGGATAAGGGGCTCATTGACTTTGGCCTTCTGTTTGAACCTGTTGATAAATCCAGATACAATTATCTAAGGCTTCCCTTTCAGGATACCTACGGAATCCTGATGCGCCGGGATTCGCCCCTTGCCGCCAGGGATTTTATTGTCCCTTCTAACCTTTGGGACAAGCCCCTGATTTTCAACCGTAACACCAGCGACGGCGGTCTTCTTATCAGCTGGCTGCAAAAGGATATGGCAGAGCTGCATATTGCCGCTACATACAGCCTGCTTTTCAATGGTTCACTCATGGTAAGAGACGGGCTGGGCTATGCCTTTGCGCTGGACCGGATTATTAATACTGCCGGCTCCGAGCTATGCTTCCGTCCCCTTTCGCCGGCACTTCCCGCCGATATGTGTATTGTCTGGAAAAAATACCAGATATTTTCAAAAGCAGCGGAAAAATTTCTGCTGAAGCTTCAGGAGATTGCGGATTGAGCCTACTGCTCAATCTGTATAATCTTATTCCCCCGGCCTTCCTTTTTAACAGCGGCGGCCCCAAATATGGGCCGCCCAGTTATCTCTCATGAAAAAACACCAGGCAAACAGACAGCCAGAAGCTTCAGTCTGTGCATCTGATATTTGTTCGTATTTATCCTGCTCTAATAGTTCATTATGTAAAAGTCTAAAATATCCTCTGCCTTTTCCCGCTCATCACCTTATAATAAGCCGGCAGCATCAGAAGCGCCAGAATGGTGGAGGCCGTCATGCCGCCAATATCCACAATGGCCAGACCCTGAGTCATATTTCCCGCATCTCCCAGAGCCATGGCAACGGGTATCATGGCAATGATGGTGGTAAGGCTGGTCATCAGCATGGGACGGATTCTGGTTGCTCCGGCTTCCACAAGCGCCGTGTCCATATCCATAGTCTCCCGATACTGATTGGCTGTGTCCACAAACAAAATTCCATTGTTCACAACGGTTCCGATCAAGATCAGGAACCCGATGAGGGACACCATACTGATGCTGCATCCGGTCAGGAACAGAAGACCGAAAGCGCCGATCAGGCTGAAGGGAATCGTCGTCATAACCATAAGAGAATATTTTGGAGACTCAAACTGCGCCGCCATCACCACAAATACCAGGAACACTGCCGTTGCAATGGCTGAAAACAGGGAAGCAAACTCTTCTCCCAGGGCCGTATCCTGGGAATTGGTTCCGATGGTTACTCCCTCCGTCAGATTTGGCTTCACAATCGTTTCCATAATCTCCTTTTCCGTGTCCTTGCCGGCCAGCTCCGTATAAGAGCCCGAAATCGTCACCGTATACTGCTTATCCTTTCTGGAGACAGACGCCGGGCTGTCCGCATAAAGCACCTGTGCCAAATCCGTCAGGGCCACAGAACCGCCTCCGGCAGCCGGAAGCACAATTCCTTTAATCTGGTCAATGGTTTCATACTCTCCGTCCGCGTACTCTACCTGGACAGACAGTTCTTCTCCGTCCACCTCAATCTCTGTGGCCTCCACACCGCTTACCATGTTCCGCACTGCCCCTCCGATCTGCGCCGCGTTAAAGCCCGCCGCCCGGGCTTTTAAGGCGTCAACCCGGATTTCCACGGTAGGAGAAGCGTTTTCCGCATCCGAATGGATCTTTGTCACGTCCTTCCTGTCTTTCAGCTGCCTGGTAATCTCATCGGCCGCCTGTTTCACCTTGTCATAATCCGCTCCTTCCAGGATCACTTCATAATCTCCCGTTTCAATGGTCATCATCGCCATGGACGCTGCCGTTTCCACGGTAATACTGCAGTTTTTTATTCCGGAAAGCTCCTGCCGCCACTGCCTGGCAACCTCCGCAGTTTCCCTGTCCCTGTCGTCCGTCAGATAGGCATAAACCGTTGCGCTGGCAGTATCGCTCAGCATACTTCCGCCGTAAGAAGTCAGATAGGATTCCAGGTTGGGATCGTCGGCAATGACAGCCTCCACCTGCCTTAACACATCATCAATCTTATCCGTGATCAGGCCCGGCCGGATATCAACCGTAATCTCAATCTCCCCCTGGTCATCGGAACCCATCAGCTCCACATCAAGTCTGGATGCCAGAAAAAGCGAAAATACCAGCAGGCCAAAAGTCACCGCCATCACGGTTTTCTTTCGGTTTAACAGTTTTCGCATCAGCTTTCGGTAACCCTCCTGAAGCTCTTCCATCAGGCCGGACAGCGGCGCCTTTTTCTTTTCCACCGGCTTATAGGTCATATAGCACAGGGGTACAATGGTGATTGCCGAAAACAGAGAGGCCACCATACAGAACACAATGGTATAGGCTAAAGGCCCAAACACCTGGGCACTCATTCCTTTCATAAATGCCAGAGGAAGAAACACGACGCAGGTGGTAGCGGTTCCTCCCATAATGGAAGCCGCCACTGTCGCCGTACCCTCCAGGGCATGTTCCCTGTATTCAAGAAAGCCTGTTCTTTTTCCTTCACTCATACGAAAACAGCTTTCCAGAACCACGATGGAATTATCCACCATCATTCCCACTCCCAGAACCAGAGAGTTAAGTGTGATCATATTCAAAGAGAAGCCCATGCGGCTCATAAGGATCAGTGTAGCAAGAATGGACAAGGGAATGGAACTCCCTACAATAAGAGAAGCCTTCAGTTCCCCGAAAAACAGCCAGATAATGACCATGGCAATCACCACAGCCAAAAAAAGGCTGAATGCCGCGGATGATAAGGAGCTGCGGATCGAATCAGCAGAATCATTGATAATGCGGATGCGAAGATCACTGTCCCTTGCCAAAAGGGCATCCACGGTTTCCTTTACCTGCTCAGACAGTTCCACAGCCGTAACGCTCTGCTGTTTTGTCACAGCCAGGGAAATGGTATCTTCCCCCTGATATCTGGCAATGCTGTCCCTCTCTTTCGATGACGGATAGACTTTGGCCACGTCCTCTAAATAGACGGTTCCGCCTCCCGCCGTGGTCAGGGGGATCTGCTTCAAAAGCTCTACCGTATCATAATTCATTCGGGTAGAAACCGCCAGATTCTGACTTCCCACCCTGGTATCTCCAGCCGGATAGGACAGGTCTGCAGTCTGAATATCCGCCGCAATGGCTGCCATGGATACGCCATACTGGCTGACCTTCTCCTGGATCAGCTCAATCTTTACATATTCTTCCGTACCTCCCTGCAGCGACACATCGGCAGCAGCCGGTATCTTTTCAAACTCCGGCACCAGATCCCCCTCCACATAGGAATAGAGATTCTCCATGGTCAGGTGGTCAATGGCAAGGGTAATATCCGCTTTGGCCCCGCTGTCCATCTCCATGATCACCGGCGTCTGTGCATCCTCCGGAAGATCGGCGGCCACCAGATCCACCTTCTTCTTCAGATCATCATAGGCCTCGTCAATGTCCGTTCCATACTCATACTGAAGCGTCATAACGGATATGTTCTCACTGGATGTGGAGCCAACCGTCTTCACACCGCTCAGAGAGCCTGCCTCTTCCTCCAGTTCCTTTGTCACAAGCTCATTCACATCCTCCGGGCTAGCTCCCGGATAAGCGGTCATCACCATCAAAATAGGCATCTCTGTTTCCGGGCTCAATTCCAAGGGCATCCCCAAGACAGAAGAAAGGCCGAAATAAATCAGGCAGAGAACCGCCATGATCACAGTGACAGGCCGTTTTAATACGAACCTGGTAATTGATTTCATCTGGTTCCCTCCTCTGTCGGTATCGGCTCGCCCTGCTTCGTGTCATCTGCTAAATCATCGTTCTTTGGTTCCTGCACTGCTTCTGCTCCGTCATAAAGTTCCGGGCTCCAGCTTACGATCACATCCTCCTCTTTTTCAAGGCCTCCAAGAACCTCTGCCCGTTCTGAATCATAGATTCCCAATTCAATCTGCCGTTTATGTACAATCCCCTCATGATAAATATAAATCTGAGGCTCTCCTCCCTCAAAATAAATGGCATCCACTGGTATGGTCAGAGCCTGTTTCGTCTCCTCACAGGTTACATACAGCTTCACCTGTGCGCCGGTAGGCAGTGACACATCCGGATCCATGTTGGCCTTCACTTTATAAAGCCCAGTCACATTATCCGCCATGGTACTGATCTCACGGATCACACCCTTATAGCGCTTCCCTTCCTTTTCCGCCTCGATGGCATCACCCTCCTGCAGATAATTCCGTATCCGTTCCGTTGTCTGAAAGGAAAGAACCTGTGCACCCTCCCCGGAAATCACACAGATCAGGCTGCCGGGACTCAGCGTATCATAAAGTTCAATATCACAGATTTCCACCAAACCGCTTATGGGAGCCGTAATCTGACTGTAAGAAACCTGAGTCTCATAGGCAAACTTTGCCTGGTCATACTGGAGTCCGGCGCTGGCCACGCTATCACGGAACTGTTCATAGGCCTGCTGGGAAATGTCGCCTGCCTGATACAGAACCGACTGCCGGTTAAACTCTGTCCGGGCCTGGCCAAGACGCAAAGCGGCGGCATCTAAATTACTTTTTGCTGTCTCCACCTGTTTTGTGTCAATCCGGCAGATAACATCTCCCTGATTCACCATGTCCCCGGCCTTTATCGTTACCTCCGTCACATCTCCCGAAGCCTTTGGATACAGATATACCACATCCGAAGGCTCCACTTTTCCCAGAAGGCTGGTGGTAAGGCTGATGTCGCCTGTCTGCGGCTTTTCTGTTTCTACCACCGGCGGCGGCACCGCCTGTGCAAATTCCTCCGGCTGTAAAAACCGGTATACAAATAATCCCACGATCCCTGAGGCCATGATAACCCCTATCACTTTTGTCCTCTTTTTCACCTGTCTCTTTCTCTCCTCTCCAAGGAAGCCCGGACTTTGCCAGAGCCGTCCTTTTGATTCCTGACATTCCCTACCATACAATTCTTTTCTCAACTGTACCTCAACTGCGGCCAATTTCCGCTTGCTTTATTCCGGAAGTCGCAAAAGTCAAACGAGCTTGACCTTGGCTCATTGCCATCACATGAATAAACCAGGGCCTTGCATCTTCCACCGAATCTCAACGAAATCCAGAAAAATATTCTGTACCGTTGAGGTTCAGTTGAGATTCCCAATATAAAATTGACACAGATTATTCGTAAATTTGTGTTATGATAGGAAGTGCACCCAGGTCAACACCCTAACGGGCTGTTACCTGTTATAATGAAGCCGGAGGTGGAGAAAATGTTTCAGATATTAGTGGTAGAAGATGACAGAGAACTGCGGGACCTTTTTTGTACGGTCCTAACAGACAATGGCTATACCGCTATTCCGGCAGCAGACGGGATGGCCGCCTTTGATCTGTTAGAGCATGCTTACATTGACCTGGTCATTTCTGATATTATGATGCCGCGCATGGATGGCTTTGAACTGATCCGGCTGCTGCGGGATATGGGATACTCCATGCCTGTCCTAATGATCACGGCAAAGGAAAGTGCCGCGGACAAGCGGGAAGGCTTTCGCCTGGGTACCGATGATTATATGGTAAAACCCATTGACGTCAATGAAATGGTTTGGCGGGTAGAAGCCCTGCTGCGGCGCAGCCAGCTTGTAAACCAGCGCAGAAGCAGATTTGGCAGCACGGAATTTAACTGTGATACGCTGACCATATCAGAGGACGGCAAAGCCCTGGTACTGCCGCAAAAAGAATTTTATCTGTTATACAAACTGATAACCTCTCCAAACCGAATTTTTACCAGACGCCAGATCATGGACGATGTCTGGGGGCCGGACAGTGAAACCGATCCCCATACCCTGGATGTTCATATCAGCCGGCTGCGGGAACGGTTCAAGCATAATAAGGACTTTGAAATTGTTACGGTGCGGGGATTAGGATACAAGGTGGTGAGTAAACATGGATAATCTAAAAAAGTGTCCCAAAAGGCTGTCTGTCATGTTTTCCCTTTTAACCTTCCTGACCCTGACTCTGACTGTCCTTTTTTCCGGTTTACTGACCGTTCTGCTGCTCAGAGCCGGCATTCTGGTTCAGCAAAACCGGGAAATCCTGTTTTTGATTATAGCGGTTGTCAGTATCTTTGTCGGTACGGTTATCTCCAACTACGCCGGCAGACACCCTCTGACGGCGATCATGGCTATGAGCAGCGCAGCCCGGGAAGTGGCCGCAGGCAACTTTAATGTTACCCTGGATGAAAACAGCCAGATTAAGGAACTGCGGGAAATGGCACATAATTTTAATTTAATGGTAAAAGAACTGAAGGGAACGGAGATGCTCCGCACGGATTTTGTAGAAAATGTTTCCCATGAATTTAAAACGCCTCTGTCCGCCATTGAAGGTTACGCGACCCTGCTTCAGAAAAAAGATCTGGATGAACAAAAACGGCAGGAATACACCAGAAAGATCCTGCATAACACCCAGCGGCTCTCCGGACTGACCAGCAATATTTTACTTTTATCTCGTCTGGAGAACCAGGGGCTCGGCATCCGGAAGGAATCCTACTGCCTGGACGAACAGCTGCGGGAAATCCTTCTCCTTCTGGAACACAGCTGGGCTGAAAAAAATCTGGTTCTTGATATTGACCTGGAAACTGCGGACTATTACGGCAGCAAGGAGCTTCTGGCTCATGTATGGCAAAATCTTTTAAGCAATGCCATTAAATTTTCCCGCAATAATGGAACGATCCGTATCCGGCTTTACAGAGAAGGCTTATTTTTGATCATAAGGATTGCGGACAATGGAATTGGCATGGACGAAGAGGTAAAACGGCGGATATTCGAAAAATTCTACCAGGGCGACTCCTCCCGTTCCTCCCAGGGGAACGGGCTGGGTCTTGCGCTGGCAAAACGGATCGCTGAGCTGCATGGCGGCAGCATTTCTGTTTCCAGTAAAAAAGAGAAAGGCAGTACTTTTACGGTGTCTCTTCCATTATAAAAAAGAATCTTTCCATTCAAAATTATCTTTCCCTGCTCCAAGCTCAAAATGGTATTTCACCAGCCCGGTATCCACGCCGGAAAAAATGCCATTATCACATTGAATGGATACTTGATCGGCCGAGCCTTTTATCATAAACGCCTGTTTTGCCAGCGCTGTGGGTGCCAGAAGCGCGGCATCAATCCCCTGTCTGAACCATTGGGGCGCTTCCCCGCTGTAACTGCCTACCTGATCCGGCTTTTTAGTCTTATGGGGGACCCCCTGGGTCTGTCCATACCCCACAGCGACCACGCCGGCTACCCTGTTGCCATGGGATATTTCCTCCATCCGCTTTCTGCTGAACGTGCCTCCTACCCACCAGGTATTCAGCCCCAGCGTCTGCGCGTACAGCATCAGTCCGGCCCCACAGTACCCAAGTCTTTCATCCAGATCCATAGCTTCCTTCCCTGCCATAATAAAATAATTCCGCACTCCTTTTGCCAATACCAGCTTTATGACTGCGGGAAAAGCGCTGCTGTCTCCCGTCTTTAGTTCCACGGACAGGCCATAAGATCGGTTCATTTTGTCAATGTACCCGTTCAGTTCCTTCACGATCTCTGCCGGAAGCGGCTGATCCGTGTACCTGCGGACCATATGCCTCTGGCCCATAGCCTCCTTTAAATCCATGTTTATCCCTCCTCCAGATTCTGATTGATCTTTCTGATCAAGCTGACCATAAATGAAACGGTATCCTCAATCTCCTGCTGTTTCTGCACGCCCAGCAGATCCCCTGCGGCACTGATATATTTCTCCTGGATGGATTCAGCAAGTTTTTCATAGCCGCAGGCTTTCTCCGTAAGATAGATCCGGCGTTGGCGCCCGTCTTTTTTCGATCTTACCCGTTCCACAAATCCTTTTTCTTCCATATTTTTCAGCGTGCGGGTTATAGCCGCCCGATCTACCAAAAATTCCCTTGCAAGTTCATCCTGCATAATGCCGTCATGCTGATACAGATACCCGATATACATAAATTCCGTGGCATTCAGCTCCGTACCTGCAAGTTCACGGTTTAAAAAAATATTAAACTGACGGTTCAGTATTCCTATATTCTTTCCAATTGAATACATATACCCTCTCCTGTTACAGATTATCTTCCTCCAGTCAAACAACCTTTCGGACACCAATGCATAGCATCCCATCCAGGTGTGGGTCTGCCTCAAAGCTTAATTCCATGAGAGCAATCCTGTCCATGTCAATGCCGGAAATTCCATATCTGGATAAACCAAGAATATGTTTAATCAGGGCATCGGTCATCATGTGATCATAAAGCTTTAACTCTGATCATTGTTTCCCGGAATAGACATATTTTTCCATATATACTTTCTTTTCATCTGTTTCATAGGGTTTTCCTTAGTCACGGTTCTGACCTCCCCTTATTTAATTGACATATCAACTATATCACACATATAATTGATATGTCAACTATTTGGAAATCAATCCGGGACTTCTCCAAACAAAAATCTGCTCTGAGTTCTTTGCTGCCAGCGATTCCGGGATCACATATGTCTGCATTCAGGTAAAAGAAAACTCCCTTGAGAACTTTACCGCCACGGATGCAATAATGTATTGATCCAAATTTCCATACGCCAAAACAGCAGGCAGGATATCCGGAAATCCCCGGAACCTGCCCGCTGTTTTCTTTCAAATCTCCGTCCCGACTCCCACACCATTGCGGAAAGTGAAAACCACCCTCTCGTCCGGATGGACCGTTGCGTAATCCACAAGTCTGTGGAACAGCTTCTCGTTGAAATCCACCGGCAGCCCTTCCGTTTCGCTAAGCCCTGCAAGGAAGCCGCTGAAAATGTCATACTGGATTTCTTTCCTCTCCCGCTCTTTTTCCAGGCTGTCCATCCGGCTCTCAAGTACAGCATACCGGCTGGCATACCCAGAGAACAGTTCTTATATTTGTTAGAAGCAGCGCCTTCCATTCTCACCATTTTAAGGGTCTTTTTCACTTCTTCCACTGCATTGGGGATATTCAGGTTGGCAGCCTGAAGCATCATATTATTCCACACGCTGTAATTGGGGAAACATCCTGGAGCTTCAATCAGGACACCAACTTTTGCCCTGACATCTGCGTCCGTGTATTCCCTTCCGAACAGTTTGATTGTTCCCCCACTTGGAACGAGGAGCCCGCATATCAGCTTTTCTGTTGTGGATTTTCCACTGCCGTTTTCACCGATAAAACCATATATTGCGCCCATGGGAACGGCCATATCAAGACCTTTGAGTGCCTGTTTGTCCCCGAAATTTTTTGTCAATCCTTTAATCTCTATTGCATTCATTCTGACCGCCTCCTTTTAATATACATCGCACTTTGAAAGGATACGTGCGCCAATGATAAGGATGCCGGTTCCAAAAAAGAAGGACGACGCAATAGAAACGCCAAAATATCTTCTGAAAATGATGTTAAGGAAGGTATAAAGGCTCGCCCAGCCAAGGCTCATGACTATCTTGCTTACTTTGATTCATGTGTGGTTCCCATGTTACTCCTCCTTCTTCGACATCAGCTCGATATAGTACTCTTCAAGGCCAACCTTGTTCTTTCTGACCTCACTGACAACATGACCGTTCTTTAGCAGATACTCCACAATCTCCTCCGCATCGTCCACATCATAGACCCGGAGATACTCATCTTCTTCCCTGGCATTGTCATATTTTGCTTTCAAGACAGCTTTTGCGCCTTCCATATTCTTCGTCCTGATAGATACGAAAACACGGGCTCTGCCATCCATTTCTTTCGCAGAGATTTCCTGAATCATCCTTCCTTGACGGATAATTCCGTAATGGGTGGCAATCTTCTCAAGCTCACCAGGGATGTGGGAAGAGATCACAACCGTGCAACCATAATTTTCAGTGATATCAACAAGAATTTCCCTCATGATCCTCATACCGTCGGTGTCCAGGCCATTGATCGGTTCATCAAGAATAAGCAAGGCGGGGTCGCCAAGAAGTGCCATGGCAATACCGATTCGTTGCTTCATACCAAGAGAACAACTTTTGAATTTGACTCGTGCGGAGTCCTCCATGCGGACGATCTTCAGCACACGGTTGATCTCACCGGTGCGGTCTCCAAGTCCGAGATTGATAGCCTGCATCATCAAATTATCCCATACGCTTGAGTTTGGAAAACAGCCTGTGTTTTCAATCAAGGCTCCAACTCTGACCCGGACTCCGGCATCCCGATAATCCCTGCCGAATAATTTAATCTCCCCTCCATTCGGAACAAGGTGTCCACAGACCAGCTTTTCAGTCGTGGATTTCCCGCTCCCGTTTTCTCCAATGAAACGCTTTCTTAAAAAAATCTGCCATGATAAATTCCTCCTTAAATTTCAGTTTTCTTTTTGTTTTTAACGATCCGTGCAACAAGAAATGCAATACCTGCTGCAATAGCCGTGCCAATGGCGGGAATAACAATCTTTTTCATGAAAAATATCTCCTTTAAAATCGCATATCATTTGCGGAATACTTTTATTTTAAACCCTTGCATATCGGAATCAGGCAAAGTAGCAGGACGATGCCAATGATGCCCACGATAATACCGGGAACCATCATGTTCCAAACCATGGTCATACACATCCCCACACCAAAAACCACTGTAGCCAAAACACCGAAAAGCGTGGTTGCGATTGCTTTGCCGTTGAAAACAATAACAGGCTTGCCGTCCATTTTGCGGCGCACCAGAACCATTGCCAGCAATACAGCCACGCCGACGATGCCAATTACGATGCCCTGCGTCATCGCACCCCACTCCGGCAGCAACGCCATGCACATACCAAGGGCAAACAGAATGCCTCCAATAACGCTCATAATTAAGGTTACAAAATCTTTCTTCTTCATAGTTGATTACCTCCATGATTTTTTTGTGATTTCTCACTTGCTGACTGTATTTTACATCCCATATGTTTATGAAACTTTCAAGTTATGTTTCAGAAATATTAAAAAGAAGAATTTGCCTGATTCTCTAAAGAAACGGAGAAAATACTTCTTCCACCTTGTAGGTAATGCTGTACTGTTCGGGAAATATCACTGCACTATTTACCGTGTGGTGATATCATTGTCAAAGATGTTGTTACTACAGGCTGACAGACCGCAGAACATTACCAGAATCAGTGCAACTCCGATAAATGCTGTCAAGGTTTCTTTATCATTGCCTTTCCTCCATCTCGTTCTGGCTCAAAACCGGATTGTAACATTAAAGGCTTTGTCCGGATCAGCAGCAGTCTGGATTGCTTCAGCTATCCCCCCTAATGGGAACTCTTGCGTAATAATGGATTCCAAATCCCATTTACCGCCTGCCATGATTGCCATAACATCCTGCACATCCTCCGGAAAATAGCCGCCAGAACCGATGATGCTTTTCTGTGCATAGGTCATGTGCAGGAGATCGAGCTGGCGGGGTTTGTTATTTACAGCCACGATAACAAACCGGCTGATGATTTTCCCATGCTGCATATAAGCGTCCAAAATGCTTTCCGCACCAGCGGCATCTATCCAACAATCAATGTCAGGAACGGGACCCGCTAACGAGGCGGCTATTCCAAAATAAGCGGCTGCTTTTTGAGGGAAATCCTCTTTTTCCGTATTACAAACAGCAAAGCCTAATTTTTCAACTATATCCAAGCGGAAATCAGACACATCACAGAGCATGACCTTTTCCATGCCGAAATACTTTAGAGCAACAGCGGTGGCAAACCCAATCGTTCCACACCCAAATACCACAGCGGTTTCTCCTCCCTTCGGCTGCCCCCGGCGGGCGGCCCGACAGCCTACGGTAAAAGGCTCAATCAGACAGGCAAGACGGTCTGGTATTTCATCCGGCACAGCATAAAGGGAATGATCCCGCTTTGCTTCAGGCACAAGAATATACTCAGAAAAACCTCCGATTGTTCCCGCACGCTTTGTGTCATTTTTCGCATAACGGGGATATGGATAAACCCGCTCCCCAACCTTGAAATCCGTAATGTTTTTGCCGACCGCAACAATACGGGAAACGGTTTCATGCCCAAATTCACCACCTACCTCTACCCTGTGGCCTGTGTTGGGACCATGTGTATAAACGGCTACATCTGTGCCACAAATACTGGAATAGATATTTTTTATGACAACATCGTTGTCACCGCATACGGGATTGGGAAGTTCTCTGACTTCTACATTTTCACGCCCTAAATAAATTGCTGCTTTCATAAGCATATTCCTCCTTTTTCTCACGGGTGATATAAACAGTATACTGTTCTATTGTTTCTGAAAGTTTCAAGAAATGTTTCTGAAATATTAAAAAAAGAAAAGGCTTCCGGCAAATATCAAATCTGCCGAAAGTCTTTTCCCGTACATATTGCGGGGTTGGATGATATCAAATTATGGTACGCAAGCCATATCTTTATCCACTGGAATTTATATGCTTCCAGATAAAACTGCTCGTTTATGTTAAAAAGAGATTAACGAAGATCCGGGCAGAACCTATTTCATTTTTCTTATATAGGCAATACACACTGCATAGGACACAATGACTGCCCCATAGTCTGCAATAGCATTAGAGTAAATTACGCCGTCCAGTCCAAAGAAATAATTGAGGATAAAAAGCAGCGGTATCAGAAAAATCCCCTGCCTTAAAAGGTTCAGCACAAAGGATGCCGCGACCTTTCCCATTGCCTGGATCATGTTCGTACCGATAAACATAAGCCCCAGAATCGGTCCTGCCAACTGCAGCGCCACCAATATCTTCGTGCCATAGACGATCACCTCCGGATCATCAATGAACGCATGTACCAGCGGCGTCCGCAGCACTACCATGACTGCCGTCAATACCGAACCAAGGATAACCGCTGTGACAGATGAAAACTTGAAAATATCAGATAATCTTTTTTTATTGTCTGCCCCATAATTATATCCAATCAGCAGCTGTATGCCGGTTCCAAGTCCAAGCTGCACATAGACCGCCACGGTATTGATCTTCATGGCAACGCCCATGCCTGCCACCGCCGCATTGCTGTAAGACACAAGAATCCGGTTCAAAAGCACATTCGCCGTTGTCGCAAGAATAGATACCATTGTTGACGGAAAACCTATGGATACAATCTCCCATATCAAACGGGGAGTCGGGTGAAAATCCCGAAGCCGAATGGATAATGCGGTTTCTTTTCTAAAAAATAAGAGGCATAAATGATGCAGGCAACCATATTTCCTGTGACCGTTGCGATTGCAGCACCCGTAACTCCCATATTCAGCGCAAGAATCAGAATCGGATCGAGAATAATATTCGTCACGCTTCCGGTAATGTTTCCAATCATGGAATCCTTCGATGCGCCTTCGCTTCGGATAATATTGCTGAACGCTCCGCTGAATATGGAAAAAACAGCGCCTATGCCAATCCAGGTCAGATATCCTTTTGTGTATCCGTATGTACTTTCGTCCGTACCGAGAATCTTCAAAATGAAATCCATTCCCAGCAATACAACCGCACTCATGATAATCCCGAACAGAATGGAGGCATAACAGACAAGCGCACTGACTCTTTTTGCTTTTTCCTTTTCGCCCGTTCCCAAGGCACGGGAAATGACCGAACTTCCTCCTGCGCCAAACATACTGGAAAACGCCGTAAAGATCAAAAATACTGGGGAAGCCAGCGACACGGCAGAAACATACAGGGAATTATGCGTCTGCCCCACAAAAAAGGTGTCTGCCATGTTATACAGGATTATGACAATCATTGACAGGATCGTCGGCAATGCCATGCTGAATACTACCTTGTGAACCGGTGCTTTCTCAAAAATCTCTTTTTTGTCCATTTTTATGATTCCTCCATTCTATGCCATATTTTCCGATTAATATTTTCTACCATATTCTCTATGGTTTTTTCTGCCAAACGCACATCCTCCGGAGGGATGTCCTTGCACAGGGTTTCGAAAAAGCTGTTATGTATTTCCTTAATCCTTTTTGCTGCCGGAACCGCCAGATCAGTCAGATACAGGCGCTTGATCCGTCTGTCCTTTTCATCCTCAACCACTTTGATATAGCCAATCTGGACCAGTTTCTTTACCACCTTAGTCAGTGTCGCCTTGTCCACACGGATATACTTTACCATTTCCTGGGCGGATGTGCCTGGATGGTCATAAATGTATTCCACATAAAACTGCTGTCCCCAGCCTATCTCAAAATCCGCCAGACCATGGTCATAATACATTTTCATCAGACGGTCCATGATTGAAACGTAACGGTTCAAATCAGGAAAATTCTCTTTCATAAATTATTCGCCTCGCTTTCGGTAAAAAATTATACCTCTAAATAATAGCGGACGCAACTATTTTCGAAAAATTTTATCCATCTTGGATTCTGAAAGAAACCTATGTACATATCTCTGAAAGGTATCCATTAAACACAACGGACAGCACGATGTACGCACTGCCCGTATGTCATGCGATTTCGATATACTCCTGAAAATTCCTATCGTTAAAAAATGCACCCAAACTCATGCTTGAGTGCATTGTATCAAATTATGGTACGCAAGCCAGTAAGAGGATATGCCAATAACTACCTATACATTCCTCGAACATCAGCTTCACACAAACGGTATCTTATCTTGATACAAGGCATTGTTTTCTTATTTTCCTTCAAATATTAATCCTGTCAACTCAACATATCATTTATCAATCCTATCTCCACAACACCCCCAATATCCGTAAACGGTAGATAGTGCGTACCTCGACTGTGAGGGAAAAATATGTGACAATAGACTATATTTCTATCACAGGTAT
>ERZ808044.431-NODE-431-length-46886-cov-6.179645_pt1 | contig 46886 bp, 42 predicted proteins | sample MGYA00380195_ERZ808044 | MGnify/ENA primary metagenome ERZ808044 (study PRJEB31490, sample SAMN06133423) | mouse gut metagenome | isolation source: Z7_2 | host: mice | place: China: Chengdu | collected 2015-05 ...
AAGAGCGGGTATCTTCATAAGTATACGGGCTTAAAAGCGCCAATCATTTGTGCAGGAAGGATGGCGGCAACTGATAACCTTCCGGGCTCTGGATCTCCAGGCGTTACAACGTGCTCTGTAGTGTACTGGTGTCTCCAGAATAAGGATACAACAAATCGGAAGGATACGGAACTAAAAGTAGAAAATCAACCGCTTTCATCATCATTTGTGCCGCTACAGGCGGCATGGTAACAACCTTGATAACCTCTGCATACATACAGGACCCATTATCCGTAAGGAAGAAATCTATACACATATGTCAGTCCTTATTTTATGCGGCTTAAAGCCACCACAGTCTCCACATTCGCTGTCCAGGAAAACTGGTCCACCGCCACAGCCTTCTCCACCTTATACCCACGCGCCAGAAATACTTCCAGATCCCGCGCCAGGCTGGTCGGCTTACAGGAAATATACAGGATATGCTCCACCCCATAACGAATGATCTTGTCCAACGCCTTCGGATGGATCCCGTCACGCGGCGGATCCAGAATGATCAGATCCGGCTTTTCTTCTATCCCATCAATCACCTTCAGCACATCTCCGGCAATGAATTCACAGTTATGTAAACCATTCAAAGCCGCATTATTTCTCGCCGCCTCCACGGCTTCCTCCACGATCTCCACTCCGATCACCTTTTTCGCCACCGGCGCCATCAGCTGGGCAATCGTACCGGTACCACTGTAGAGATCAAACACCGTCTGCGCTGCCTTCTCACCGATCAAATCCGCAATATACTCACGCGCTGTCTCATAAAGCACCTCCGCCCCCAGGCTGTTGGTCTGGAAAAAGGAAAAGACAGAGACTTTGAACCTGAGTCCCAACAGTTCTTCATAGAAATAATCCTGTCCGTACAGGATCGTCGTCTCATCACTTTGCACTACGTCTGCCACCGCGTCATTTTGCACGTGCAGAATCCCCACGATCTTTCCTGCCAGCTCCAACGACAGCAACTGCTTCCGAAAACCATTAAGCAGTTCAGCCTCCGCCAGCTGCCGCTCTTCCTCAGCCGCCGCTGTCTGCTTCCTTGCCATCTTTGCATCAGTCACTGTCAGCCGTCCCTCAACCGCAGTAACTGCCTCCCTCCTCTCCATACCAGCAGGCATCTGTGAAGTCGTCACAAGCGCGATCAGGATCTCCCCGGTCTTCGCGGCCTTGCGCACGAGGAGATGGCGCAGATACCCCACGTGGCGCAGTCGGTGATAAAAGCTGACCGTCGTTCCCTGTTCCTGTAATCCGACGAAATACGCTTTCACGCAGCGTAGAATCCGGCGGTAGTCCTCATCGATAATCTGGCAGTCGGTGACTGATACGATATCATAGAAGCTGCCTCTTTTGTGCATGCCCAAAGCCAGCGGACCATCTTTTACCTCATCACCAAAAGAAAACTCCATCTTATTGCGGTAGCCAAAACAGATCGGGCTGGCCTTGATCCCCTCGAACTTCCAGTTCGATGCCTGTCCGCCCAGTGCACTGTCAAGCAGTTTTTTCACCTGCGCTTCCTTGATCCGCAGCTGCTCCTCATAGGGCAGAGACAGATAAGTACAGCCGCCGCAGCTGCCAAAATGCGGGCAGGGGCTGCCGCACTCCAGGCGTGAAGGCTCCAACACCTGCAAAAGCCTTCCTTCCGCCTTTCCTTTCCGCACTTTGTTGATGGCGCACTGCACCCGCTGTCCCGGCAGTGCATTTTTGACCATGCAGATTCCTTCCGCAGATTCCACGATTCCTTTATTCGGAAAATCTACCCGCTGCACAATTCCCTCTATAATCTGACCCTTTTTCATTCCAAACCTCCGCTCAACCTGTCCTGTCGTTTCGTCAGGCTTCCTCCATACAGTCCTTTTTTCCAAAAAAAGCGGGATGCCCTGCACATCCCGCTTTCAGTTTACATAATCTCATTCTATTAGACAATACATCACCGAAATACTATACTTTACTTCTTCTCTTCACCGGCATCCACTTCGTCGTCTTCCTCATCCTCAAAGAAATCGTCGTCGAAGTCATCGTCAAAATCATCCTCGAAGTCTTCCAGATAATCCGGCTTGAAATAGCGGTACATCGCATAGGCAATCGCTGCGATCGCAACAACAGCGCCAACGATTGCGAATACCCACAAGAGCTTATCGCAGCATTTCTTCTCTTCTTCTTTCTTCCTGCCCAGAAGCTCATTTACTCTGGCATTGTCCAATATATCATCCAATTTATTCAGAATCTCTGTTTTGCTCATAATAGAATCCTCTCTTTCCTGTTTTACGTTTGTTCACGATGCGAGTCGTCATTGTATATAATATACCACTTCTTTTTCTCTTTTACTATAAAAATATATAAATTTAATCAAAAATTTATACCAGCCTGTACGAAAAATCTTGTACCTGCTTCCATTTCTTCCGGATATACCAGAACCAGTTTCTGTTTCAGGAAAGGACTGAGCGCTTCCCGCAGTCTGTCCGTGTCCGGCACCTGATAAAACTTCTCCTTATCGGGTGTCAGCAAAAGGATCAGCTTGCTCCGTGCGTGAAACTTTTTCAGATACTCCATGATCTCTATTACAGACCGGCCCTTTTGGCTCTCTGCCGCCTGTTCCCCGCTTTCCGGCAGGTTGTGTTCGGCCTCATAGCCATCGAAAAAGGTTCCCATCTGTACGTAGGCTGAGGCCACCGTTTCCGTGCGGATCCTGTCTTTTCCCCACAGGACCATGTTCAGCCGCACGTTGCGGAACACATCACTCTGCCTTTTACAGGAAGTGATGATATCCGCGCACAGCATACGGGCTGTCTCCCTGTCATACGCCCGGTCCACCACGATGGCCATCTCCAGAATGCCGCCCCGGTAATTCCCCGGCACATGCAGCACTCTCTCGATCTGATTATGCAGCTGTAGATTTCTCACCGCCGTCAGTGCCATAATTGTCCCTCATGTCTTTTCACATCTTCTTCAACTTCGCGAAACCCGCGTACATGATTTTCTGTCCAACCTCGTCAAACACCACCGTCACCTGAGAGTCCCTCGGCCCCGGCTCAATCTTCATCACGGTGCCTTCCCCGTACCGCATATGGCGCACTCTGTCTCCCACGCCATACTCCAGCGTCCGGCTGCCCGCAGGTTCAATGGACACGGCACCGACGCCCTGGGTCGCCCTTGTGATATAGGGCTGGTTCTCCACGGCAGTGCGTTTCGGCCTGACTATCGCCCTGGGCCTTACGCCGGCTGCCGCCTGTTTCGGCGCAGATCCCTCCTGCCGTGCCGTAAACTCTTTGCCGAAGCCAGGCCCCTTCGGTTTATCAAACACATCATCCGGCACCCGGCGATAAACATTCTGTCCTGTATCCGCACCTGTCCCAAAGGGTTTCCGTTCAAAAGACGTCGTCTCAAAGGATGTTGTCCCAAAAGTTTTTGCCTTAAAGAAACTCTTTGACGGCTGATCGTCCATGAGCATCGGCGGAATTTCTCTCACGAAACGGCTGACCGGATTATACTGTGTTTCCCCTCTGATCATGCGCTGCCTGGCGTAAGTGACCGTCAGCTCCTCCTTCGCCCTGGTGATTCCCACATAGGCAAGCCGTCTCTCCTCCTCAATATCCATCGGGTCATCGGACATGATCGTCATATAGCTGGGAAAAATACCGTCCTCCAGGCCCGCCAGATACACATGCGGAAATTCCAGACCCTTGGCTGAGTGAAGCGTCATAAGCAGCACCCTGTCATCGGACTCCCCTACCTTGTCGATATCGGCGACCAGCGCCACTTCTTCCAGAAATTCACTTAAAGTCGGCTCATCATGGGTTTCCTCATAAGCCACCACTTTACTGACCAGTTCGTCGATATTTTCGATCCGGTCGGCCGCATCTTCCTCCTCGGACTCCTCCAGCTCCTTCACGTAACCCGTGGTCTCCAGAATATCACGCACAAGCTCCTCCAGACTGTAGAATTCCAGCTTGCTGCGGAACGTCTGGATCATGGTTACAAAAGGCTTGAGTTTGGAAGCGCTCCTGCCGATGGTCATGATCTGATCCGCCTCTTTTAAGGCATCATAGAAACTGATCTGTCTGCTGTCTGCATACTCCTGCACCCGCACGATCGTCGTCATGCCGATCCCTCTTTTCGGGATGTTGATGATACGCTTCACAGCCACATCGTCACGGCCGTTGTCTATGGTTTTCAGATAGGCCAGAATATCCTTGATCTCCCGTCTGGCATAGAAATTGACGCCGCCGATCACATCATAGGGAATTCCTTCCATAATAAATTTCTCTTCCAGCAGACGGGACTGCGCATTGGTGCGGTAAAGCACTGCACACTCGCCAAACCTGGCCTCGCCGGCCCGCGTCTTTGCAGCCACATCGCCCGCTATGTACTCCGCTTCTTCATAGGCCGTGTCAAACTGCCGCAAATGAATCCGGTTTCCTTCTTTCTGTTCCGTCCAGAGCGCTTTCTCCTTACGTCCCGTGTTATTCTTGATCACGGCGTTGGCCGCATCCAGAATGATCTGCGTGGACCGGTAATTCTGCTCCAGCTTGATCACACAGGCTTCCGGGTACACTTTTTCAAAATCCAGAATATTGCGGATATTGGCGCCGCGGAACTTGTAGATGGACTGGTCGTCGTCTCCCACCACACAGAGGTTTCGATACTTATCCGCCAGCAGCCTGACCAGTTCAAACTGCGCCGTATTGGTATCCTGATACTCGTCCACCATGATGTAGCGGAATCTTTCCTGGTAATTGTTCAGCACCTGGGCATCCGCCTTGAAAAGCTCCACCGTCTTCATGATCAGATCGTCAAAATCCAGCGCGTTGTTCTTGTGCAGCACCGCCTGATACTCCTTGTAGGCCTGCGCGATCTTACCCGCATGATAATCGTAGCTGGCCGCCGCCTGCATTTCATACTGCAGCGGGCCGATCAGTTCATCCTTCGCCGAAGAGATGGCGCTCATGATCGTCCGTTCTTTTAACATCTTCGTGTCGATCTGCAGCTTCTTGCAGACTTCCTTCATCACGCCCTTCTGGTCGTCCGTATCATAAATGGTAAAATTATTGTCATAGCCGATCCTGTCAATATATCTGCGCAGGATGCGGACGCAGGTGGAGTGAAACGTGGAAACCCAGATCTGTTCCGCACCGAAACCGACGATCTTATCCACACGCTCCCGCATCTCCCCCGCCGCCTTATTGGTAAAGGTGATGGCCATGATATGATAGGGATTCACCCCCTCCTGATCGATCAGATAAGCCGCCCTGTGGGTAAGCACCCTCGTCTTACCGGATCCGGCCCCCGCCAGGATCAGGACAGGACCTTCTGTCTGCATGACCGCCTGCTTCTGCCTCTCGTTTAACGTATCATATATACTCATTGCTTCTATTGTTCCTTTACTGAATGATATTACTGTATGATAACTGTATTAATGTTAAAACAATTTGTTTCCGCAGTTTCCGCAGAATCTGGTTCCCGTGGCGGGCGTCCCGCAGTTCGGACAGAATTTCGGCCCGGCGCCGCCCTGTGCACCCTGCTGTGACGCCGCCGCTTCTGTCTGCATATGCTGCGGCATTGTTCCTGCTCCTGCCTGCATGTTCTGCTGCGGCACTGTTCCTGCTCCTGCCTGCATGTTCTGCTGTGACGCCATGCCCGCGCCGCTCAGGTTCATCTGGTTCACCATCTGCTGTCCGATGGCCATACCCATCTGCAGACCGACCATATCCGACGCCATGCCCGCGCCGTGGCCTCCTTTTCCCATGCTGTCGGCTGCCGCGATCTGGGTATATCTGCCCATATCGCCGATCATGGACTGTGCCGCCGCCTTCTCCTGCATCCGCTTGATCTCCTCCGGATAGGAAAAGCTCTCGATCGTGAAATCCGTGATGCCGATTCCCAGCCTGCGCATATCCGTATCCAGATCGGACTCGATCCCCTGCGCTATCTTCCGGGCATCGGCCTGCAGGTTGAACATGTCACGGCCTTCCCTGCTGATCCAGCCCATCAACAGCTGATCCAGACTGGCAATGATACGCTCCTTCACATCCTCCACGGTATAACGCTGCCTGATACCGGCCAGCTTCTCTATCATAATATCATGCTCCACCACCCGGCAGTTGAACGTGCCGAAGGCACGGATCGGCATACCGCCCGGCAGACCCGGCGCCTGCAGGTTAATGGCATTCTTCGTCCCCCATTTCACCAGCAGTTCCTTCGTATTGATAAAAAGCACCTCCGCCCTGAGAGGTGTGTTGAATCCAAACCTGAAACTCTTCAGCGTGGTCAGAAAAGGCAGAATATCCGACTCGATATCATAGTCGCCATCCTCCTCAAAAATCCCCTCCACTCTGCCGTTGTACAGAAAAACCGCATCCTGTCCCGGCCGTATGATCAGCCTGGAACCCTTCTTGATCTCCTGCCCCGGCCATCTGCTGAAAATAACACCCTCGTCGCTCTCGTTCCACTCCACCAGACTGGAAAACTGGTTTTTCAGAAATCCCATCTTATGCTTCCTCCGTTCTCTTTCTATCGACTCTTTCCTGTTCTCAGCTTCCGCTTTTTAATACCCTGTCTCCGATTTATGCTTGCTGCTTTTCGGCTTTTTTGCGTTCCTTTTCCTCTTGACGCTCAGTTAAATCAGTATAGCACAGATTCCGATTCTCCCACAAGTTTTTTACCCAACTTCTTTACATTACCCCGATCACGATCCCCGCGATAATAATCATCGCACAGACCATCTTATGCGTCGTATCTTTTTCCCGGAACAGATATTTGCCCGCCAGGATTGTCACCACGCACCCTGCCTGCTTGAGCAGCGTCATCACCGTGATCCGGCTGCCCGGCATACCGTTCGCGATAAAAAGCGCCCTGTCGGCGATCACAAACAGGATGCTCAGCATCCACACCCACCGGTTTCGCACCGCACTCTTTAGATCAACCGGCGTTCTCGTCAAAAGAATATATAATAAGTAGAACAACACCAGAAAAAGCATGTACCAGAACTGCAGCTGGGCGCTGCTGATATCCCGCATCAGAATCTTGTCAAGAAGCCCGGACAGCGCATTGAGCATACAGGAAGCAAAAGCCATCACCACATACACAAATCCAACACCCTGTGCCGCCTGCTCCGTTTCCGCCCGCTGTCCCCGGCGCGGTCTGTATTTCAGCAAAAGCAGTCCCGCCGATACGAAGAGCAGCCCCACAACCTGATAACCGCTCAGCACCTCATGCAGTACGATCACCCCCAGCAGCGTGGCAAACATCACTCGCGACAGATCCAGCACCCCATAGAGGCTGATCGGCATTTTCCTGATCGCCTTAAAGCTGCACATCCATGCCAGAAAGATCACAAACGACTTGGCCGCTATGTAAAAATAAAACCTCAACTCCATTCCCGCCGCGTTCCCCGCGTCCGGCAATACAATTAAAAAAGAAAGCAGTGTATACACAAACAGTACCTCTATGGTAGAGTTTTTCTCCAAAGCCTTCTTTTTCAGTATCTCCCGGGCGCCTTTCAGTATTCCATACAGAAGGACTAAAAAAATCCATAACATTTTTTTGCTCAATCCAATCTTTTTGCTTTTCTTTTTGTAAGTTTGCTGTTATAATAAGTTCATGCGGATATAGTTCATCGGTAGAACGCCAGCTTCCCAAGCTGGAGAGGCGGGTTCGATTCCCGTTATCCGCTTTTTTTAGACCCCTGATTTAAGAGTTTTCAGGATATCCGGTATTCTTGTCGCTACTCTTTCGGTTTCTATGATAATGGTTTTCTGCACATCGTCGGAATTTATGATACCACTTTGTATCATGAACTGCAATATATCGTTGGCCTGTCCAGTATAGCCCGCAATAATTACAGCCGGGTAAACTTGCCCACTGCAAGGCAGGCCCCTCTTGCTCATTGAATAGCTTTACACTTCCCAACAAAACCGCTATAATTAATGTAGCAATTAACAATCACATCAATTAAAAGGCGGTGGAAGGATGGTAAAAGATATGGGAATGACAAATAAACAATTCCAGGGTTTTATCCGACTTGCTTTAGAACTTTTAGAAAGAGCAGCACAAAAGTCACCAGACAATGAAGATCTCAAGAAAGTAAGGGATATCTTTCAGTCAATGTTAGAAGATGGTAACTGATCAGCAATCAACATTAAAAATAAGAAGTGTAAAGCCTTTTGAATGATCCTTCAAAGGCTTTACACTTTTTATTAATATCCCCGGTCACCGGCCCGCCAGCAGCATCTCCCCGCAGAACTTATTCAGCGACATCCGCAGCAATACCCACGCCAATACCCCCAGCCCCAGAGACAGACCTGCCAGTATCCAGGCATTGATCAGCATCGCGCCGATAAACTGTCCGGCGATCAGAAACACCACCGGCAGTACAAGAAAGGCTGCCTTCTGCTGTGCCTCCATCACATTCTGCGCTTTCGCCGACCCACGCACGATCAGGGTAATGGCGATCAGCGACACCGCCGGGGACAGGCATACCATCACCAGAACCCAGCTGACCCCCAAAGTCATCATACCGCCGGTCAGCACATAGAATTCCAGCCCCAGCACGAGGACCATCACCAGAAAAGAACTCCACGAAACAAGCATACTCATAAGAAAAGAAGCCAGCACCTTCGCATAGAACAGCTGTTTCACGGTCAGCGGACAATACAGAAGCGTCTCCAGCGTACTCTGCTCCTTCTCTCCGACAAAAGAGCTGGCCGCCATCACGGAAGCCGCCATGATCGGAATGATCAGAAAGAACATGGGCAGTATATTGTCAAGCAGGAGCTTTGCCATAAGCGCCTCCGCTCCCACCGCCTGTGCCTCCGCCGGCAGTAATCTCATAAGCTGCTGCAGCTCTTCCACCTCCTCCGGTGCAAAATGAGCTGTCAAAAAGTAGATAGTCGGCATCACCAACGTCAACACCAGCGGCACGACAACAATCGTCAAAAGCAGCTGCCTGTTCGCGGTGATCTCCCGCATGTCTTTTTTCACGATCGCACTGATTGCTCTGTTCATGCTCTTATCCCCTCCGTTCCTTTTTGTTCCGCTGTCAGCGCAAAATATATATCTTCCAGGGAAGGCTGCTTTGCAGACACATGATAGACCCTGCCGCCGCTTTCCACGATCCGGCTGACGATGTAAGGGATCTCCTCCTCCGACCCGATCTCAAGTATAATATCCTGCACATCTGTCCGCATCCCCGGCCGTCCCTCCTGTCGGCCCGCCAGCGCATCCGGCAGGCGGTCTGTCCGGATCCGCACCTGCATACCGGAATTTACCCCGGCCCTCAGCTCCTCCAGCGTTCCCGCGATAAGCAGCCTGCCCTCGTCGATCAGGCCGTATCTGGTGCAGATCTCCTGGGCATAGCGCAGCTGGTGTGTACACAGAAAGATCGTCATCCCCTTATCCTTCGCCAGCGCAAGAATCATCTGATTTACATTGTGCGCACTCTCGGGATCCAGCCCGGAAGTAGGTTCATCCAGAAAAAGGATCTTCGGCTGGTGCATCAGCGCCCGGGCGATGGACAGCCGCTGCCGCATACCCGTGGAATAGGCCGACAGCTTCTGGCCTGACTCATCCGCCAGCTCCAGCTGCTGCAGAAGATCTCTGGCCCGTTTCCTGCTCTCCTCCTCCCCGATGCCGAACATGGCGCCGTAGAACATAAGATTCTGCATGCCTGTCAGATTGTTGTACATCTGCGCATGCTCCGTCATAACCCCGGAAACAGCGTGCACCTTCTCAGGACTCCTGCCGGGATCCTCCCCGAACACCTGACACGTCCCCTCGGAAGGCTGCAGTATCCCGTTGAGTACTTTGACTGTTGTGGTCTTGCCCGCGCCGTTCGGCCCCAGAAACCCGAATACCTCCCCCTGTTCCAGCGTCAGGCTCATATCCGCCACCGCCGTCTTACCGCCGTCATAGATTTTAGACAAATGTTGCATCACTACTGCATCCATTCCACATCCTCCTGTTTTCTACTAATCTACAATCCCTTTTACAGCGCCTGCTCCTCACATGCCTTGAGCCGCCCAACCACCGCCTGAAACTGCGCATCCTCCGCAAGCACCGCAAATACCGGATTCCCGCTGACCGCCTCCACCATGCTCTTTCGCACGAGTTTCTCATCTCTTGGCATGTCATTTCCGAGAGGCATCGTGTCCTCCAGCCATTCGTCCAGCAGCGTAAAATAGGCATCACCGTGCAGCTTAAGCGGCCATTTTGTCATCCCTGCCAGCCTTTCATACCGTTCCAGATACTCACATGCCTTCCGAATCTCTCCGAAACCCGCATAGTTCTGTGCCATACACAGATAATAGGGAAACAACAGCACCGGATGCAGTTCCTGTATCCGGAAGGTCTCCGCCAGCGCTTCCATTCTCTGCTGCGTCTCATCAAACATATGCCTGTCATCCCCACACAACTCCTGGTAGTGACTCATCAGACTAAACAGCGCGATCAGATACTGATAGATGCCGACCTGACATACGGATTTGGCCTCCTGTGTCTTCCCCGTCATCCCATATGCCATGGACAGCAGCGTCTCCTGCGGCACCAGCACCGAATCCGGCCTGTCGAGGATCCCCGTCACCTCGTCAGGCTTTCCCAGCGACAGCAGGCATACCGCCTCCATATTCCCGGCCTGTTTGATCAGCTCGATCTCCCCGCTCTCCGCCCTGATCCTGACAAAAAGCGCCCTGGCTTCCTCCAGTATCTTCTGCGGCTCTCCGCTGCCCGTCGCCAGCATACAGTGATTGACCAGCAGGATCCCCATCTGCAAAAGCAGCGGAAAGCAGGAATAGTATTCTTTTATGATCTCCCTGCACTGCCCCAGCACTTCCTCAAAAGGATCTGTCGCGAAACGCTCCGACAGCTGACAGTACAACGTCCGTATTTGTGTCTTCGTCAGCTGCGGCTCGTACCCCAGCAGCTCATCAATGCTGATGTTAAAAAGCGCGGCCAGCTGCGGCAGAAAAGTGATATCCGGATAACTCTGGGCTGTCTCCCACTTCGAAACAGAAGCCTTCGACACACCGATATAAGCAGCGATATCGTCCTGCGTCAGATGCCGTTCCTTCCTTTTTTTCTGAATGACCTTTGCGATATTGATCTCTTTCATATGCCCCCTGCGCTCCTTCCCGCTTCCTATCCAGTACTTTTTCCATATGCTGTCTGTATTATACAGGTTGATGAAATCAACCTGCAAGCGACCTGCGCTCTACTTTTTTCAACAAAATCAACCATCAGGAAACTCCGACATCTGCACTCTGCCCCAATACAGACAAAGAAAAAACAGGCCCCATCGTAACCTGTCTCCTCTCTATTTTACGGCTTTGCCCATTTTTTTTAAAAGAATGCTGATATCGATCGGCTTCGTCAGAAAATCATTCATGCCGCTTTGCATCGCCCGCTCTCTGTCCTCCTGAAACGTATTGGCGGTGCAGGCATAGATCAGGACGCTCTGTGCATCCGCGCGGGCCAGTTTGCGGATCTCGACTGCCGCCGTACAGCCGTCCATCACCGGCATCTGCATATCCATAAGGATGATATCGAACTCACCGGGTGCCGATTCCTCAAACAGCTTAAGCGCCTCCGCTCCATTCACCGCATGAGCGGTCTCAAATCCCTCCATGGCCAGAATTTCCAGCAGAACTTCCGCATTGAGCTCCACATCCTCCACCACCATGATCTTGACCGGCCTGCCTTCTTCCTGTCCGGATGCCGTCCCGGCATTTTCGACGACGCATTCCGCCTGTTCCTCTTTCAGATACTCCGGTATCTCCTCCACGATAACAGAAGGAATCGTGACCGTGAATGTGCTGCCCACATTCAGTTCACTCTCCACAAGGATATCGCCGCCCATGGCATTGGCCAGCAGCCTGCTGATCGCCATGCCCAGCCCTGTGCCTTTGATGCCCTGCGTGTGCCGGTTACGCTCCTGGCTGAAAGACTCAAAGATCCTATCTATATACTCCTTCGAAATCCCGATGCCGCTGTCTTCACAGCGGTAGATCGTGAGCACATGCTGTTCGTCTGTCCGTTTCTGGGAGACTGACAACCGGATCCACTTCCCTTCCGGCGTGAATTTGGCTGCGTTACCGACAATGTTCATCAAAATCTGCTTGATCCTTGTCACATCCCCCTCGATACAGGGCACAGTGATCTCCTTCTCCACGATAAACTCCACGCCCCGGCTTCGTATATTATCCGCCTGCATGGCAGTGATCTCGTCGATCATGGTCGAGACAAGCAGCGGTTCGCGGACAAGATCCACCCTGCCGGCCTGCAACTTGGACATGTCCAGAATATCGTTTACCAGGGACAGCAGATAATTGGCCGTGCTGTGGGATTTGCGCAGCCAGTCCTTGATCTGTCCCTTACGCCCTTCATCATCAATGTTGACCATGATCAGATGATTCATACCGATCAGGCCATTAAGCGGCGTGCGGATCTCATGACTCATATTGGAGAGAAACTCCTTCTGCGATCTGGCCCGCTCCGACGCGATCAGCGTTCTTTTCTGAAACTTCATCACGATCAGCAGCATACCGGCCACCGTCAACATGCTGACCGTCAGCATCAGCATACTCATGGTGACAAAGGTCTTGCTCTGTTCCGTAAAGACCGCCTCATTCAGCGACATGATAAAGTACAGATTCATCTCCTTCTCAAAAGGGATAAAATAGAACAGCTCCTGATGTTCCTCCCCTTCGTGAGAATGATAGAATCCGAAAAGCTCCCTGTTTTTGAGCTTCTCCGCCACCTCTTCATTGGTCATCTCGGAAGACTCTGCCTCCCCCAGATGCTCGAAGAGATTGCTGTATTTATTCCGATATCCTTTCTTACTGATATCGACGATATAATTCCCGTTCATGTCAATCAGCGCACTGTGTCCCCGGCTCTCACCGTCTTTGACATAGCTGTTGATGACCATTTTGTCCTGAATGGACGAGATATCGCTCACACCGATCATGGCAAGCATCCGCTTCCCGTCCACCTCATAGTCCTGCAGCCTTACGCCATACAGGATCCGCTTCTTATACCCGTCCTCTGCTGTCGGGTCGTCAAACCGGGCAACAACCCGCTCTTCTCCTGCCGCAAAATACGACATAAAAGTATCGGCATCGTTTCCCGCTGCATCAAAAGCATCTGCGCTGCACTGATCCGAATAGATCGTACCGTCCTCCGCCAGCAGATAAATATGCGCAAAACTGCTCGCTGCGCACTCCAGATCCATCCTGCTCTCGATATCTGCCTCCGTCTCGCAGCCATAGCTCACAAAACGTTCCTGTATCTCCGCAAGATCCTCCCAGCATATCTCGATATAAGTCTGGATCGTAGCCTTGTCATGCTCTGCGATCTCGCTGATCGTGCGGATAATATTATTCAGGATCGTTCTGTTTAACTGTCTGACATATGTAAAGGTAACGAGACAGATGATCCCCAGCGTGGAAACGATCAGCATCAAATAAAAATATCTCGGTTTCTTTTCCACCAATCCCAACCCCTTATTTTCGGCGTATCAGATACCTGCTTCGGTACAGACCGCAGTTTAATCATAGTCCTTTTAGGTGAAAAAGTCTATATTTCCCCGTAAAAGTTTCCCCAAAACAGTAACAGTTCATCCTTCGGCTTCTCTGTTTCTCAATCAGCCCGTTCCAAACCGCCTGCCCCAGTCACCAATCCAGCCTCCCTGCATAGCCTATAAGTAAATGTGCAAACAACACCAGGGAGAATTATGAAAAAAATCTTTTGTCTCTTTCTCACGATACTCATTGTTATGGGAACGCTGATCGGATGCGGCAGCCCCGCGGCAGACACCAAAAAAGGTGGTTCCCAGGCCTCCTCCGGCAAGACCGCCGTTGTCTTAAACGAGGTTGCCCACTCCATTTTCTATGCGCCCATGTATGTGGCGATCGAAGAAGGCTATTTTGCAGAAGAAGGCATCGATCTGACACTGGTCACCGGATTCGGCGCCGACAAGACGATGACCGCCCTGCTTACCGACGAAGCCGACATCGGTTTCATGGGCAGCGAAAGCACAATCTATACCTATAAAGAAGGAGCCTCCGATTACGCCGTCAACTTTGCACAACTGACCCAGCGTGCTGGTAATTTCCTTGTCTCCAGAGAACCTGTCGAGAATTTCAGCTGGGATATGCTGAAAGGGAAAGACGTACTCGGCGGCAGAGCCGGCGGTATGCCGTACCACGATGTAACGCGGGAACCCATCAGGGAGATTTACGAATGGACAATCCGGCGATGCCCTTCTCTCTTTTTCTGCATTTGTGTAATCTGCTGCCCGCAATACAGTTTCTTTCATTTCTTTATCCATATTCCCGCTTTTCCTTTCTCCATATAGGATTTGTTCTTGGGTAAGTCCTTTTTGCTTACGGAGTTCTTTTAAGAATTTTCTGATTTTTTCTTGTTTTCCGACATAAAAATTATGACTTTTTTCTTAACACTACTGCGGTAGTGTTGACTTGTTCTGAAAAAAGAAATTGGCTGGAACATGAATACCACCTACACACTGATAAAAAGATGTATCAAAAAAGGGGCGATTGAGCGTTCCGAGCCTAATTTCATGTGCCATGCCCTTATTCCCAAAGAAGAAGTACAGGAAGCGGAAACAAAAGAATTGGTTGACAAGATTTATGACGGTTCAGTTGACAAACTGTTTGCTGCCCTGTTAGGCAGAAAAAAGCTCTCCGCTGAACAGATTCAGAAGCTCAAGCAGATTGTGGAAGATTTGGAATGAGGTGGTGTAAATGAATTTACTGCAAATGAGCTTTTCGGGGGCTGCTTTCATTACTGCGGTAGTGATTATCCGTGCGGTGGCAATCAATAAACTGCCGAAAAAGACTTTTCTTGTTTTATGGGAATTGGTGATGTTAAGACTGCTTATCCCGTTTTCGATTCCATCAATGTTCAGTATTTATACATTGGTAACTCACAGCATATCTTCTACAAGATTGCCGGAAGCTGGAACAGATTACAACATTCCCACTATGCAGGGGCTGTTTGTTACAACACAGGGAGCGGAACAGCCGCCAGCGGATATTTCATCATCTGTTTCCATGTGGTTTATTGTATGGTGTGCAGGAATAATACTTATTGCATTGTTTTTCGTAATATCCTATTTGCGTTGTCTGATTGAATTTCGGACAGCTTTACCCGTCCACAACCATTATGTAGAAAAGTGGCCTATTGCCATTTTGTAACAACTTTAGTAAAAATGCTATTGAAGTATTTGATAACACCATTTTTGCCGTCAGCCCTTGCGCCGGCCTCCCTAAAGTGTTAGGATTATAGTCGACGACATTAGAAATTTCGTTTTCGGCCTTGCAGAAGTTACCGTATATGGATTCTGCAGGAGGCGAACACAGAAATTTGTTATGTCGTTTACTATAACTCACGGACGGGATTCCGTTCCGGAAAGGAGTACAGTAATACCATGAGTTATATCCGACACAAAGCCGAGGAATCCCTTGAGGATTACCTCGAAACAATACTGATTTTGAGCAGCCGTCTCTCTGTGGTGCGCTCCATCGACGTGGCGACCGAGTTGAATTTTTCAAAGCCGAGCGTGAGCGTCGCAGTCAAGAACCTGAAAAACCGCGGATACATCACCGTTTCGGAAGAAGGGTATCTCCATCTGACGGACGAAGGGCGAAAAATCGCGGAAAGCGTCTATGAACGCCACACCCTGCTGACGGACTGGCTGGTTCATCTCGGCGTTGACCCCGTAATCGCGGCGGGCGATGCCTGCAAAATGGAGCATGACATCACACCGGAAAGCTATGAAGCAATGAAAAAATGCATCCTGTCCGTTTTGGGGCGTGACTAAAGTGTAGTGGTCAAAATCCTACATCAATATTACAGTCAGCCTACAATTTTGTAAGGATATGATTTTTCAAATCAGAAAATTGATCGTGAAAGAGGTTCCCGCGCCCAATGTACTGTCAACTTCAATCGTCCCGTTATGGGCCTCCACAATCGCCTTTGTCAATGACAGGCCAAGCCCAATCCCCTGCGTGTCCTTGGAAAAGCGGCTCCGGTAAAACCGCTTGAAAATATGGTGTAAATCCTCCGGGTGTATTCCGCTTCCGTTATCCTTTACGGTGATCTGAATAATAGAAGGAAACGCACGCCACCCGATACGGATCATGTCGCCTTTTTCTGTATGGTCAAGGGCGTTCTTTACAAGGTTACCGACAGCTTCAATAATCCAGTTACGGTCACATAAAAGTGTAATTTCCTCCTTGCCCGACAAACAGATTTCTTTTCCCTCCTGTCCGGCGCGGAACAGGAAATGTTTTTTTATGCCCTCCGCAAGTTCGGACACATTTTCTAAAGTCTTTTCCAACAGAATCGTACCCGCATCCAGTTTCGTGATCTTCAAAAGGCTTTGTACCAGTGCTTCTATGCGGTCAAGCTCCTGCTCGGACAGCAGACTGAATTCCTGTATTGTTGAAAGATCTTTTTCTTTTGCTTCGTCCTGTAGCAGCCCATTATAAATATTAAGGGCTGCAAGAGGTGTTTTTAACTGGTGCGAAATATCGGATATCGTATCGCGCAAAAATTTCTTTGCGTTTTTTTCATTTTCCGCATGAGCGTTTAAGATTGCAACCAGAGAATTCAATTCATGAAACAGCCTGTATAGTTCGCCCTCATCGTTGCATTCAATAGAAACATTCCTGTTACCGGCTACATATTCTGTAATCTGCGATATGGCATTTTCCATGATTTTATGCTGCTCCCTGAAATACCTGTAGCAAAGCAGCAATATGACAGCCCCCATACACACGCCGCTTACTATGATATAATCCGCCACGTTCTTAACATTGAGGCTCACTAATGCCACTGCAATCAGTACAAAACCCAGAACGCAGAATAAAATACCAACAAACAGAAATTGAATCTTTCGGTTCACAAATATTTTCATTCTACACTCCAGTCTACCGTATTCCATTTGTAGCCCATGCCGCGAACGGTAATAATCCTTTTTGGCTCTCCCGGATTGTCCTCGATTTTTGTGCGAAGTCTGCGGATATAAACGGTAAGAGAACTATTATCTATATAATTCTCGCTGCAATCCCATAGCTTTCCTAAAATCTGATCCGTGGAAAGGATCCGGTCAGGGTTTTCCATGAACAGACATAACAATTTATATTCACCCGCAGTCAGGTCAAGCAGTTTCCCTCGTTTATAAACCTCGCCCTTTAGAAGTCTTACGCTTATACCACCTGAGTTCAACTCTGTAGCAGCGGTATTGAAATTTTCACTCCTGCGGAGTAATGCGTTAATCCTTGACATAAATACTGCCAGTTTGAACGGCTTTGTTATATAATCGTCGCCCCCAATATCAAGCCCCATAATAATATCTGTTTCTTCATCGGCAGCAGTCAGAAATATGACAGGCACTTTTGAAGTAAGACGTATCTTTCTGCAGAAATCAAAGCCGGAACCATCGGGAAGCGATACATCCAGAATGAGTAAATCATATTTATCATTTACCCATAAGGTATCAGCTTCCAGTGTAGTACGGGCAACATCTATTTCATATCCCTCTTTTTTTAAGGCAAAGGACAACCCGTTGATCAAACTTAAATCATCTTCCAGTAAAAACAATCGCTTCATCTGCCATCCCTTTCTCCCTTCCTTTTATTCTCCCAATGCTCCTTTTTTACATTCCGACCCGCTCCTTCTCTAATTTTTAACAGCTATAATTATATGCGTCCATCTGCATCATTTCAAGTATTCGATTACCGTTTTCCCGCCAGTGGAAATTGCATGGATTTATGGATAGGATAAGCCTGCCTTCTCATACAATAAATATGAAGCAGGAATTTGAGGTGATTGTCATAGGAAGGCAAAAGGAGGTTTGCTACTTACTTCAAAAAAAGGATTCCGATCTTTCTGAAATCGCTGGGAAAAAGGAAGCTCTCAGCAGACAGGGTTATCTTGTCGTTACCATAATAGAGGGCGACCAGACAATGGAACAGGGACTGCAGGATGTAGTCCGCAATCATTTTCATTAACAGCCAACAACACAATTACCCAGCCTGCATTAAAAATGCAGGTATAGTAAACAAAATCAAAAGGACGATTTTTATGATGACAGCAATTCATACTCCCACAATGATAGACGGTTATGTCCGCCTCTCCAGAGACGATAACAAGAGAAATTATTCCTCTATCGAAAACCAGAAACTGATTATCCGGAAATACGCAGAAGAAAACAACATGATCGTGCGCCATATCTATGAGGACGACGGCATTTCCGGTTATTCCTTCAACCGTCCCCAGTTTCAGAACATGATGGCGAATCTCGGCTCCATAGATGTAATCGTGGCGAAAGACCTTTCACGAATCGGACGGCACAATGCGAAGGTACTGCTTTTTCTCGAAGAAATGGAAGAACAGGGAAAGCGTGTCATCCTGATTGATGACAATTATGATTCCCTCTACTCTGATGATGATATTATCGGAATCAAAACATGGGATAATGAGCGCCATGTGAAGAACACAAGCCGGAAGGTAAAACGAATCAAGAAAATGGAGCAGGAAAACGGCACTTTAAAATGTGCTCCCCCATTCGGTTACACAAGACACCCGCTGAATAAGCAGATGGTTTTAATTGATGAAGAAGCCGCCGCTATCCTGAACCTTGAAAAAGACCTCTATCTGGAAGGAAACGGCATACGAAAAATTGCGGAAATACTTTCAGACCGGGGCGTCCCCACGCCTACCATGCTGCAAAAGGAACGCTACGAGGCCCTGGGCCTGCCCTATCACCGGAAAGTCACCCATATGTGGAGCTACGGCATGGTAAAAGATACGCTCTTTAACGATTATCATAACGGGGTACTGCGAACCCACAAAAGAGAAAGAATGACCATCAACGGCAAAGATAAAAAGATTTCCAGAGACCGGCAATATGTTTTCCCCAACCACCACCCGAAAATATTTGATGACGATACCATGAAACTTCTCTATGAGGTGAAAGACAGCCGCCATCACAGCCAGTACCGGGGCCAGAGAAAACATGTCAATCTTTTTTCCGGGTGTCTGTACTGTAAAGACTGCGGCATGAAGCTGACCGCAATCAACCGCCCGAACCGTGGGAAATATTATGTGTGCGGCACCTACAACAAAAAGGGGAAGCAGTTTTGTGAACATGCCCATCTGGTGACAGAAGAAACCCTGACGGACACTTTGGTTAAATATCTCACCCTTTGCCGTGACTCTCTGGCAGACATCATACAGAATTTCGACCTGTCAAACTTAAAGACTCCCACTTACTCCGCAGACGACGGCCGGCAGAGACTGGTAAACGAGCTGGAAAGAATCAAGAAAGAGCTGAAAACACTGATTACCCAAAAGGTACAGGAACTCACGGCAAATCCGGGAATGTCTGAAATTATCAATGAAACATACGCCTCTCTACAGACAGAAAAGATGGAGCGTATCTCTGCCATTGAAAAAACACTGCAGGATTTGACGAAGGAGCCTCATATCCCCGCTGTGGCAACCAAACCGGGCCTTCAAACCGCACTGGATATTCTGGATGAAGTGCTGGAGCAAAAAAATCTGACCCGGACGGACATCGAGGTACTCGTAGAAAAAGTCATTGTAGACAAAGACGGAAATGTTGACATCTATTTGAAACACGGTCTCGGCAATCTGGCGGCCTGCGATTTCAAAGCCGATAAGGAAAATCCGAAGCTCACCATGATGATAGAGACGATCCGGCTTCTTAAGAAGGACGAGACAGGTTTTACCTCTGTAAAATTCCTGGCGGAGAGCCTGAAAGCTATGGGGTATCCCATGCACAGGAAGAAGTTCGCTGCCTACATGGAGCATCTGCTTGACCTGGGGCTGGTGGAAAAGACGGAAATCTACCATGCTCCATACAGAATCGTGGCTTCCAGGGAGAAATTGCACGATGTGGAAAACAGGTTCCTCATGCTGGGGCAGACTGGCGGTATGCCGGAAATGGTATTCGAATACATCTTAAAGAAAAACGGCATCGACCCGGCGGCAGATCTGGCCATCGACCAGAGCATCGACTTCGGTTCCACCGCAGCAGCCTTTTCCGGCGGCCAGGCTGATTTTACAGTAGTATAAACTTTTTACTACTCCAAATATTCTAAATTACCCATTTCCTTAGCATCATGCCAGATCTGTCTTATCCCATCTTCACCCAGTGTTACCAGGTCATCCGGGAATGGCGCCTGTTTCAGCAGTTCCAGGCTGAATGCACCGTCGACTTTACCCAACGCATCCTTATACTCGGCTTACGCCGGCTCTTTATCTGCTGGTTTTACGCTGATACTCTTGACATCCATTCCGATCTGGTCTGCATACAGCATGACCAGCAGATTCTTCATGTAATTAAAGCGTTCATCTGTTACTTCCATATCAAATTCCTGCACCAGACCACCACCTTTCTGTCAAATACTATGCCTTACTGGTTGTACTTGTTTCCTCATTCCTTGATACTTCCTTGCATCTCCACCCTTCCTCTTTTATAATCAAACTACAGGGTACTGGCATACCCGAGTACAGAAGAAAGGAGAAAATCCCCATGCAAAGACACTCAGTAAGTTCAAGCAGGATTGCAAAAGTTATCTAATTCCAGATGCTTTACTAAATCAAATACCGTTATCTCTCTCACCCCCTCTCTGCCAACATATGTTGCATTTTAGCCTCAGCCTTTGGTATAATTTCCTTATCAAGCACAAAGGAGAATCCTATGTTACAAAAAATAGAAAGATTCGTTTTAAAGAAACTATCTAAACTACCTAAAAAAGCAAACTATGAGGCCAAAGATTTCTATCCCTATTCAGGTGACGAAATATTATGTGCTATGGAATCTCTTGAAAGTAAAGGTTATTTAAAATCAGTTACTGCAAATTTAGATTTTTCATCTTTACATTGTGAAATTACAACGCAAGGCCGATTCTACAGAGAATACAGGATTCAATGCTTTATTAGCGATATTTTTGTTCCAGCGATAGTTGCTGTTATCACGTCATTAATTACATATTTTTTGTGTGGCTATCCAATAAAGTGTTTACACAAAAGCACGGTAATCACAGATGCAATAATGCTCATTATGACAGATGTTGGCTTTAATTCTTTCACTCTCTCACCTCCCTCTACTCCAAAAATATTCAATCGACTTGTATCCTGTCTCTCTCTTCTGATATAATCTCCCTATCAGCACCGCCATGCTGAAATACTAGAGAAAGGAGATTATTTATGAAACTAAGAAGATAGTCCCGAAGGAATAAAGGAAGAAAAGATAGAAACCTCAGACGAAAATAACGACAAACCAAACAATATTTTTTACGTTGGTGATGTACTTGAGACCAAAAAAATTAGATTATCATATCTTTCATGCGGCGACTATATAGACGATAATATGTTTATAGAGGCTGGTGATAATAATAAGCTCATCTATTTTGAATTCGAATTTGAAAACATAGGAGTTACAGACACTTCCGTCGGATTTTATGACTTTGATTGCTATGCCGACGGATACGAGGCTAGAAATTCTATGTGTACCGCTGACAATGCAATGACATCTATTGCTAATTTATCTCCTGGTAGAAAGATGGGTGGAATCGTTGTTTTTGAGGTCCCTCAAAATGCGGAAAATATCAAGATTAAATATGAAACAAATTTTTGGCTACAGGATAAGGCTATTTTTATGTACAAATAAAACCCAGAGGGACCCAGCAATGAATACTCACTGTTTAGCAGAATTCGCAGGGAGATAGACATCATGGAATATGTCATAACTTTTACATGGGACGATGAAGCGTGCGTATGGATCGGCAACCAGTAACGATATACCCGAACTGGTTCTTGAATCCGGCTCTTATGACGCTTTAACAAAATTTAGGGAAAGCGAGGAACCACCTATGGATTTTGCAAAGGAAAAAATTTATACGATCGAGGATATCTACGCCCTTCCAGACGGGCAGCGGGCGGAGCTGATCGACGGCCAAATGTATATGATGGCGCCGCCGACTACAATCCATCAGCGCATTTCATACACCGTTGCCAGAAAAATTTCAGACTACATCGACAAAAACGATGGCAGCTGTGAAGTATTCCTCGCCCCATTTGCAGTATTTTTAAACAAAGATGACCGGAATTATGTTGAACCGGATATTTCAGTAATCTGCGATAAAGATAAACTGGATGAAAAAGGCTGCAATGGTGCGCCAGACTGGATAATAGAAGTCACTTCCCCTTCTAATCCTCAAAATGATTATGGAATCAAATTGTTCAAGTACCGCACATCTGGTGTCAGGGAATACTGGATCATAAACCCGCAAAAGAATTCCATCATGGTTTATGATCTGGAAGAAGGAAAAAAATCGAACCAATATACATTTGAAGATGATGTTCCTGCTTGCATATATGAGGATTTAAGCATATGCATCTCTAAAATATTATGATGGAAATATATATGTTTAACCTTTCCACCTTTCCCGGGGATATTGCAAAGCCAATCCGCATATGCTATAATGCCGATAGGCAATTAAGAAGTCAGTGAATCCACGTGTTCACGAGCGAAAACCCCGGAGCGGCTACTCCGGGGTTTTCATTTTGGGCTAGTTGTCATTGTCATCGCCATCTAACCACTTGATGATGTAGTGGCAAGCTACACCAGCCATAACGGCGATTAAAAAAGAAATCAGAATTTCCACATGTCCACCCCTTTCCGTTGCCGGATTGGGTATGACAACATAAAAATTATATCATGCCATTTCAGAAACAGAAACTGTAATCTGACCGAATAAACCGATTATATAAAATAAACAAAAACCGCCCCTGCACTAACAGGAACGGCTTTAAATAGATACATCCGAAGATGATACCTTGAACAAAAAATATTTTACCATCTTCGGGAGCAGCCCGCAAGCGTATTTTACGCTGGCTGTTATTTTTATACCCCAAAATCCATAAGATATAACGGAGGAAGATACAATGTCAAAAATACCACGGTGCGCAATCTACATACGTGTTTCCACGGAAGAACAGCATCTCAACGGCCTGTCCTTACCGGCGCAGAAAAAAGCCCTGACAGAATTTGCCGAGAAAAACAACTACACTATTGTCGGATGCTATGCGGATGAAGGTATTTCCGCGCGAAAGCCAATGAAGCACCGCCGCGGACTTCTGCTCCTGCTGGAGGATGTAAAACGCGATAAGATCGATATGATCCTCGTAACAAAACTGGACCGCTGGTTCCGCAACATCAAGGATTATAATATCACAGAAGAGATTCTGCAGACCCACAACTGCCATTGGAAGACCATCTATGAGAACTACGACTCTTCCACCGCTAACGGCCAGATGGTCATCAATATCATGCTCTCGGTCAACCAGGCAGAGTGCGACCGTACCTCTGAACGTATCAAAGCAGTCCTGGACTACAAACGCTCGATCGGGGAAGTCACAAGCGGCAGATGTGCATGTTATGGCTACAGGGTTGTTAATAACCGGCTTGTAAAAGATGACGCCGTGAAGCACATCATTGAAGATGCTTACAATCATTATTTTACCTGCTATTCTATCCGTTCTACATTTTATTACCTGAAAGCCAAATACGGAGATGATGCCCCCAGCCATAATAAAGTAGACCGTCTCTTTAAAAACGAAACATACGCGGGAAAAGATAAAGATAATCTGAATTACTGCGAGCCTTACATTACTTTGGATCAATGGGCGAAGATCCGGCAGGTTTCCGTCAGTAAGACATATACTGTCGGAAACTACGAACCGTACATATTCAGCAGTCTGATAAAATGCCCATGGTGTGGAAATAATTACACCGGCTATCGTAAAAAGCAAAAATTAAAAAATGGCGGTGAAAGCATCTATATAAAATACAGATGCGGAAATAAATTTGGACGTCACAGCTGTGCACACCTCTCGGAACATAAAATTGAAGAATATATGCTGACCCACGTGTCTGATCGCTTAGATCAGGAGCTTGCCAATATAGAATTTAATCAACATCATCGCACATACAAGGTTGACGATTCCGACGCGTTACGTACTGAGATGGATCGTCTCAATATTTTATTCCAAAAGGGACGTATCACAGAACGCTATTATGATGAACAATATGAGATACTGGAAAAGAAACTTTCCGAATCAGAAACCATTAAAGTACCATCTCCGGAAAGCTACAGGGACGTTATACGGGCTTTTAGCGGCAACTGGCAGGATTTATACCTTAAGCTGGATAAAAACCATAAACAAGCCTTCTGGAAGAGCACGATCAAGGATATACAGATTGACAAAGAGACCCATAAAATATGTGGTTTTAATTTTCTGTCAAATTTGGCGTAGTAAAAAACTCACACAGTCGAATTTGAACCCCATGCGACTTCTCTGGAAGCCAAGGGCGACGGCCATGTGGTGGCCTCTCTGGGCAAGGATTCCGGCTATGTCCCTTACACTGCCTTTTCTGCCAAAAAGAGCTACCTCGAGAAGAATCCGGAGATTATCCAGTCCTTCACCAACGCCCTGCAAAAAGGCATGGACTTTGTCCAGACCCATTCTCCTGCAGAGATCGCCGAAGTGATCGCGCCGCAGTTCGAGGGCACAGACCTGGAGACCATCACTACCATCGTGGAGCGTTATGCCGAACAGGACACCTGGAAGGAAGACCTGATCTTCGAGGAAGACAGCTTTACACTCCTGCAGAATATTCTGGAGGAAGCCGGAGAACTGGATGAGCGCGTCCCCTATGCCGATCTGGTGGATACCACCTTTGCACAGAAAGCCGCGCCCTGACAAACTGCAGATAACCCGATAAACCAAACGGCAAAAAACATCACAACGACACATCCTGCTTCATATGCGGCAGGTTCCAGTGATAGTATGCTGCCAGAAATCTGATCGCTATGACGAGCGCAGACGACAGCACTACCGCCGGGATCTGCCCGAAGCTGCGATAGCTCCACACACAGCCGAGGGCTCCCACCACGGAAGCACAGGCATAGATATGCTTGACAAAAATATAAGGCGGCACACCCGCCATCATATCCCGCAGAAGGCCGCCGCCCACACCGGTAAGCGTGCCGACAAACACGAGCAGAAAAGTATTGTCAAGATACCCGTTCCTGATGCCGGTCATCACGCCCATGGCGGTAAAGATCCCAAGCCCCACCGAGTCCATCACTAACATCACCCTGTCGTACAGCAGGCCCGTCTTCCCCTGCAGCAGACCCTTTTTAAAATACAGTACCAGAAATACCAGCAGGGCAGCCGCTACCGCCACCGCCACATAGACAGGCCGCACCAGCGCGCCCGGGATATTGCCCAGGATCACGTCTCTGACCATCCCGCCGCCCACTGAGGTGACCACACCCAGCACACATACGCCGAAAACATCCATCCTGCGGTCAATGCCCACCATGGCGCCGGAAGCCGCGAAAGCGATCGTCCCCACCAGTTCCATACAGAACACGATATACTCCTGAATGTCCATCTCTTTCCTCCCGCTGCCTGCCGGCATATGCAGCCGCCATGCTCCCCGTCCGGCTTTTCCTGCCGCAGCGGATTCTCCTTTAGCTTTATTCCTCTGTCGTCCGGTTCTTCTGTCGCTTCTCACCCCGGCCCGTCTCCTGCCCGCGCATTCCGTCTATCATCTTTTCGATCAAAAGTTTCTTCACATAGACATCGAAGCTCAGCATACAGATAAAGGCAAAAGTCTGCAGAAATTTCAGATCCTCCTGCGGCGCATCCCGAAAAGTCTGTTCCGACTTCCGAAACCGCTCCAGAATATCGGCCTTCAGGATATCGATCTGATCCTGCTCAAGCCCGAACGCCTCTTCGTAGATATCCTCCAGGCTGTAGTCTTTTGCCGCGTTAAAGAATTTGGCGGTGATCGGCCGCAGCAGCTGCTGTATGTCGCTGATCGACAAGATCCCTTTGTAATAATAGATAAAGATAAGGAGCATCACATGTTCCCGCGAATATTTCTTCTTCACAGGCGGCGGCAGCAGATCGTTCTTCGCATAATTGTTGATCATGGTCTTGGTCAGTATCTTGTCCTCCTGCGGGTTTCTCGTCGAATGCTTCAGATGGGATTCCATAAAGGTAGTGACCTGATCCATATAAAGATCAATGTCCGGGATATCTTCCGCCCTGATATACTCGATCCTGTCAAGGCTTTCCAGTATGCTGTTCAGCAAATCTTCCGTGTTAATCGTCATAGCCTGCGCCTTTCTTTTTGTCTGTACTGCAAAACTGCGTTCTAAATCTCATTATATAGTTTTTATTACTACATGACAAGCATTTTAGTCTTTCTACCGTTCCATTCGTTTTACTGCCCGCCCATCCCTTTTTCAGATTTACAAATACCCCTCATTATGATATATTCATACATAGCGGCAGTGCAGTTTTAACGCATCAAAGCACGAGACGAAATTAACTTATGCGCGCTGCCAATCCGGATATACAGGAGGCCCTTTTCGATGAATAAAAAGCTAAAAGCAGATGCCGTGGATCAGTTGTTTGATGCCATACTTTGTCTGAAAACAAAAGAAGAATGCTACTCTTTCTTCGAGGACCTGTGCACTGTCAATGAGTTACTCTCTCTGTCCCAGCGCTTCGAGGTGGCGGCCATGCTCAGAAGCCATAAGACCTATCTCGAGATAGCCGAGAAGACCGGTGCATCCACCGCGACGATCAGCCGTGTCAACCGCTCTCTCAACTATGGAAATGATGGTTACAATATGATATTTGAGCGCCTTATATAATAAGGCGCTCTTTTTTGCGGTCGCTTACCGGTCAGCCATCGATATTGATCAGATCCATCGGATCGATATATTTCTCGTTGTACATGATCTGATATCCCAGTTCCGTGTTCTCTTCTCCGATCACATACAGAATCTCTCCCCTGACCACATCCTCTCCCTCTTTTTTCATGACGTCGCCGTCATTGCGGTAGATACTGAAATAACCGTTGCCATGGTCTATCCTGATGCAGTGGCGATAAGCGCTGTCCGTCGTAATGGAGACGATCCTGCCGTCCGCGGAAGAGATCACGCTGCTCCCCTCGCTGCCGGTCAGCCTGACCATCGGGTTTTCTCCCTCCGCCTCCTCCAGAGAAGCCGAAGCGGACATCGGGAACCCCACCGGCATATGGGCCTGCGCCATCTCCTGTTCCAGCGCCTCCTCTTCCTCGACCTTCTGGTTGATCGTATCACTGAGTATCGTGACCTTATTCATCAGCTCTTCCCTGAGGGAGACCAGGTTGCCGTTCTCCTCGCTCAGTGCTTCGATCTCCTGCCGCTGCTGTTCGTTCTGTGCCGTAAGCTCCTCGATCCGCCGCATCTCCCGGTAACATATCACCCCCAGCGTGGCGATGACCGCCACCGTGATGACCATCGACGTCTCTACCAGCCTTGGTCCGAACCCCATCTGGCGGATACGCCCCTCCTTCGAGTCCATGAAAAGCATCAGCATGTAATTTATCTTTCTCTTTCTTCTGCCATCATTTGTCTCATTCATAAAAATCACCTCCGGCCCGAATTCAGATACTGTCGAATGGGCATTTTTACCTGTCCTATTGTATCATAAGTGACAGCCAAAAGACAATCCATGTTTACCGCAGCAGAAATCCTTCCTTCTCAAGCGCTTCGACAACGGCTTCCAATATCTCTTCCTGCTCGGCTTCTATCGTGTGGAAATGAATCCCCTGGGTCAGGTCCGTCAGCGGCTTCGTTCCGTATTCTTTCACCCTGCACATGAATTTCCGCACGTCGGCCCGGCTGCGAATGACCAGACCGCCCACAAGCCGGCCGTAGATCTCATGCTCCACGATCACATCAAGGACGCTTCCGCCGGCGTCCACGATGCAGTCCAGCTCTCTCACGATATCCTCCCTGTCATGCTTCACCTTGACGACTCTTCGGCACCGCCTGCGCTCCGCCGGCTCCGCATACAGCAAATAACCTCTGTTTGTCGAGATGATATTCTGATAGGAAACGCGAAGGAGCGCGATATCCTGTACGATCACCTGTCTGCTGACCCCCATACGCGCGGCAAGCTCCGTCCCCGAAACAGGCCCCTGCTCCCGCCGCAAAGTTTCCATGATCTTTTCTCTTCTTGCTTCACCTTCCATATCCTTCACCGTTCCTATGATTTTATCTTATCATAATTGACTAAATAAGAAAAAACAATGCTTTACATTTGGCGAGACATATGTTATTCTATCAATGTTGACAAAGTCAGCTTATTTATTATTTTTTGGAGGTATGTACGATGAACAAAGGTACAGTAAAATGGTTCAATAACCAAAAGGGCTACGGATTCATTTCCGATGAGCAGGGTAACGATGTTTTCGTTCATTACTCAGGACTTAACATGGAAGGCTTTAAATCTCTCGAAGAAGGCGCTGCTGTTGAGTACGAAGTAGTTAATGGCGAAAAAGGTCCTCAGGCCGTAAACGTAACAAAATTATAAGAAACATCGTTCTTATAATCACATAATCACTATTACGATGTGCCTTTTCTTAAATATAAATGATGAATTTTATTTAGAATTTGCAATATTGTCATAACGGATTAGAAGAAACCTGTCTTACGACAGGTTTTTTTTATTATCAAAATAATTCTATCCAGCGTCAATATTATGTTACTTTTAGCGGATACAGTATCGTCTTCGCTAATATAGTGTTATCTTTCTGTAATATAATTATAGATTTTGTCGGTAAAAAATACTATAGTATATACAGGCTTGATCACGGAAGTCAAGTCGGTTATAGCAATTCCGGAAGAATTCCCCTTTTACACAAGCGAGAGCCTCGAAGGACCCAAACCTTCGAGGTTTTCGTTTTCGGGGAATCAACCTGGCCTGACAGAACTGGAGGATACGCATGAAGATTACCATCATAGACGGACAGGGCGGCCGCATCGGCCGCACCGTCATCGAACAGCTTAAGAAAAAACACGAACATCTGGAACTCTACGCCATAGGCACCAACAGCGCCGCCACCGCCGCCATGCTCAAGGCAGGCGCAGACTACGGCGCCACCGGAGACAACGCGCTGATCGTCAATGCCGCCGACTCCGATCTCATCGTCGGTCCTGTCGGCATCATCTTCGCCAACGCCCTCCTCGGAGAGATCACACCTGCTGCCGCCACCGCTGTCAGCGCCAGCAGAGCCTTCAAAATACTGATTCCGGTCAACCGTTGCAATCATTATATTGCCGGCCTGCAGGAAGCTCCCATGGGCGACTACATCCGCAGCGCGGTGGAGAAGATCGAATCCTTCCTATAGGCCTGTCCCTTTTTTCGGCGGATATTCTACGATACAGTACTCGAAGCCGTTGACAATGGTCGTCTTCCCGTAACTGTCCTCCCGCTTGAACTTCCTGCTGTAATTGGCGTGCACATGGCCGTGGAAGAAGAAAGACGGCTCATATTTCTCAAGCAGCGTCCGGAAGACCTTGAACCCCCTGTGGGGCAGGTCTTCCAGGTCGTTTACCTGGTAGGCAGGCGCATGGGTCACAAGGATATCGAATCCCCTGTGCCTCCACAGCTTATAACGCAGTTTACGCACCCGTCTGCACATACTCTTCTCCGAATACTGGTTGCTGGCCCGCGGAATATATTCCATGGAACCGCCCAGCCCCAGGATACGGATACCGTCGTGCACATAGATATCGTCTTCAATGCAGATACAGCCGTCCGGCGGCGTCTTCTCATACTTGTCGTCATGGTTCCCCCTGACATAAAGCAGCGGCACGTTGCATAACGTCACAAAGAACGACAGATAGGAGGGCGACAGGTCGCCGCAGGAAATGATAAGGTCAATGTCTTTCAGTTTATCCGGTTCATAGAAATCATACAGGTATTTTGATTTTTGATCGGCAAGTACCAGGATTTTCATGTCATGTAGCTCCTCCGTTCTCTGCCGCTGCATCCTTCCCGGGCGCGGCGCTTTTCTCTGTGTCGGATTCGTCTACTCTGATCCCCTGGAACTCAACAAGCGCCCTGGCATCTTCTGTCAGTTCATCCACATCGGGAATCTTCCCGACCACATTCTCCGCCAGCCAGTCCATGGTGATGATCTCGTCCGGCTGCAGACTCCGTCCCTTCTCACACTGCAAAACACCGCCCTGCGCGTAGATCGGGCCGTCAAAAGGATGGAAAGCGCCGGCCCGTATGGAGTTTTTCAAAAATTCAATCAGTCTGCTTGTTCCGTGCGGCATGGACTTCGAGCAGATGACGTCGATCACATCCGCCGACATCCCCCACCAGTAGTTGACCGCCTTCTTCCCTTTCTGCGCATCCGCCTCCGTGCTGCCGCCGCTGAAGATATTCCTCACCATCTGCTCGTAGAATTTTCCCCAGTGCCAGATCGGCGTCGCCAGATTCTCCAGCGTCCCGTCATCCCGTTTCAAATAAATGCCGTATTCTCTGGATGCATTGCCGGGCGTGATCATATCATTATCCGATACGAAAACGATCCCCTCCTGATCCAGCTTCTCCCGCGCATCCGTCCCTTTGACCTTCGTCCACACCAGATGGATCTCCACATAGGGATTGATCATCTTGGCGCCCAGCGCGAACGCGTTGATATTGGCCATGGCTCCATAGATGGGGTAGTCCGCCACATAACCCAGCCTGTCGGTCCTGGACAGCGCTGCGGCGATGGCCCCCAGCAGGAACTTGGACTCATACATCCTCGCGTAATAGGTGCAGATGGAGGAATAGGACATCATAATCGAACAGTTGTATATCTTCACCTTCGGATGCTGGATCGCGGAGCGCACACTCTGGTTTACCATCTGCGTTGCCGTGGTAAAGATCAGCTCGCAGCCTGCCGCCACCGCCAGCTCGATCGCCGCTTCCACCTCTGCCTCCGAGTCCGCCTTGTCGAAGGCCATCGTCTTGATCCGGCCACCGAACGTCTGCTCCAGATAATGCCGGCCCAGCTCGTGGGCATAGGCCCAGCTGGAAGTCTCTATCGTCTTCGTGTAAATAAACGCTATTTTCAGGGAATCCGGCACGCCCGCCGATATCAGCTTATTCAGAAGCGTGGCCTTGACCTGTTCCGGATTCTGTACAAGCTCAACCTGGCTGCCCTGGTCGGCCAGCGTGATCTCCGTCCACATCTTCTGCAGCGCCTTTAAGATCTCTCCTTCCGACTGGCTCTTCACCTTATCATAGCCGTAGATCTCCACATAGATCAGGAAAGCGTCGGACACGTTGATATCCAGATTCTCTCCGTGCTCTTTGTGAAACGCCCGCTCGAAATTGTAGCAGGCAAAATGCAGATTCATCCTGTCGTCGTCGCTCCAGACCTCGTCCTCCTTCTTGCCCATAAGTTTTAAGAGCTTCTTATAGCTGCCCTCTCTCGTAAAGCAGACGTCATAGCTGCGGGACACCTCATAGAAGTCCAGAAACTCAAAATACAGGCGGTTCTCCTTATCATCCGTCTTCTTGGGAACCAGACGGGTGACCGAGGCCGCGATGCTGTATGTCTGCAGATACTTCATGACACTGACACGCTTATTGCCCTCCTGCACATAGAACTGGTTCATAAATTCATAAGCCACGATGGGATCGCTGATCCCGTCCTCGATCTGATGCTTGTAGACCGCCGCCCACTTCATGCCGAATTCCGATTCCTCCGGAAGAAGCGGCATGAAATTATTGGCGAACGCATTCGAACGCCCCACCGTCTTCGTCCCTACGATCTTGGAAAGCGGAATATCCATGATGCCGATATTCTCCATCCCTGCCACTTCCGTGTAAGACATGATCTCATCCAATACCGGGAGATAAGGGTATTCGCCCTTAGTGAGCGCAGCCCGATAACTGCGCCGCCCCTGTCTTAACGCTGCTGTATAATCATTAGTTGCCACGGCATTACCCTCCTGTTTCCATATCCTTTATGGTTACTGTATTTTTTCATGCATTCCTATCTTACCATCTCATTCCCGAATTGAAAAGCCGTTTTGCCGGAAAGCATATCATAGAGCTGTCTGCATGCTTCCTGTCTGCCTTCCGCAAAAGCCTGCCTGAGCCGTTCAGCGATCTGTGCGTCCCTGAGTCTTGCCGTCAGCAGCGGTGAAAAACGCCTGCCCTCCAGAGATATGGCCGTCCTGACCGCCTCGTCAAAGGTCATTTTCGCTCCGGTAAAAAGGTATTGGGCCTCGGTCACGTTCTCCAGCCAGTCGATCAGCCCGATTACATCCACCATCTGCCGCTCCGGGCACTGCAGTCTTCTGTAAGTCTCCGGGTAGCCGCCCGAACCGTCATACCAGCTGTGATGTCCAAGCGCCGCCACCGCATAAGCCTTTGTAGACGCGCACTGTGCCAGACAGGTGCTGCCCTGTACCGTGTGCAGGCCTGCCATCTCGTATTCTTCCTCAAACCACTGCCGTCCTGTCTGTGCATACAGATTGATAAAATTGATCTTACCCGCATCGTGGAAAAGACCGCAGCCCCACGCATAATCCGACACCGCCTTCTGCTTCGCCGCCCTGTCCTCTATCGCGCAAATCTCAGGAATATCATCAAAAAAGGCCGGCTCCTCCGCCAGAATGATGCTGCAGAAAGCCGCTGCCGCCCTTGCCACAGTGTAAGACTGGATATAGATATCCGGCGCAAACCGCAGCAACAATCTCAACAGAAACTCCCCGTAGGTAACGCTGCCCTTTGTCTCCACGAAGCTGCACGACAGCTGCCGCAGATAAAAGAAAAGCAGCTCATTCTCCGGCGCATCCGGAAAGACATCCACATAATCCAGTATTCTCTCATAAAGGCTCTCAATATATTCCTCCCGCGGCAAAACAAGCTCAGGATACTGAACCAGATACTGACAGTAAAAGGCCGGCAGAGAGATCAGGCCGTACATGGTTTCCTGCGAAAAGTCGGTAATATCCGCCGCATCCATCAGACCTTCCATCTTCGTCAGCAGCCCGTCCAGAGTATCCAGCCCGCAATAGTAGGATATGGCATAATATGAGAAGGCAGAATGAATCGGCATCTGTTCGCCCCGTTCGGCCGCCTCCTGCATACGCGTCTGGTACACGATATAGACCGACTCCATAACGGCTTCCACATCCTCCGCCGACATGACATGATCCTTGTGAAAAGATATGCTGCTGGCCATCTGTCTGTGCACCATGAATATATATCTGTCCCAGGGCAGGTCCGGTTCCATCTCCTGATAATATTTATCCTGCAGGATCTGCAGGGACTGTTTCACACGCCGGATCTTCTCGCTGTGCGAGGCAAACTGCCCCAGCGACATATTGGCGCGGGCGCGCAGGATATAGGCTCTGGTATCCTTGTCTTTAATCTCGTCAAAATATTTCAGATAGGCGCCGGCTTCCGTAAAGCAGAGCCGCATCCTGGACATATAGTAATCCACCATGGGCATCTCCAACCCCAGCAGCCTGCTGCACAGGTTGTTCCGGCCGATCCCCAGCCAGTAAAGTTCCCGGATCATACCATTTTGGTCCTTCTTAAGCCTGGCCAGACTTAAGAGCGCCCGGTGGATCTGACAGAACAGTCCCGTGTCCAGCTCCTCTCCTACCTGAAAAAGACGGCCGGCGAATTCCTGCAGCCCGGCAAGCTCCGTCTCTCCGGCCTCCGGCAGATTATCCAGCAGCGGAAAAAGCCCGGCCCGCAAAAGTTCCATGTTGCGCACGATCTTCCGCTCAATCTGCTCCCTGTCAGACGCCAGTTTCGCGCTGTAGTCCTCGAAGGAGCATCCTTCCGTCTTCTTCCGCGCCGCCAGCACAGCGATATCTTTTAAATTTGCAATATATTCTTCCTGATACGGCTGCATATCTTCCCCTCTCACAGACGGCTGCCACCTGCTTCCCCGCGGCAGCTGCTCCTGCACTGCAGACATTATGTAAACTGCCGGTACAAAATCTCCTGCAGGCGGCTCGGTTCCACCGGCTTCGAAATATGTTCGTTCATGCCTGCTTCCTTCGCCTGCCGTACGTCTTCCACAAAGGCGTCGGCCGTCATGGCCACGATCCATACCGCCTGCGCATCCGCGCGTTCCATCTGCCGGATGCGTCTGGACGCCTCATGACCGTCCATCACCGGCATATGGATGTCCATGAAGATCAGGTCGTAATAGCCTTCCCGGGAGGCCCCGAATTTCTCCACGGCTTCGGCGCCGTCGCAGGCCACCTCCACCTGTGCCCCCGTTACCGACAAAAGCTCCAGAGCAATCTCCTGATTCAGCTCATTATCCTCCACGAGCAGGATATGGCGGCTGCTGTAATCCCTGTTCCCGTCAGCCTGACCCTCCTCCTCATGAATACCGCCTGTCAGCTCCGCCAGCGTACTCAGAAGCCGGCTCTTGAACAGCGGACAGGGCACGAAGGCATTGACCCCGGCACGAGTCGCACGGTATTCCGTCTGTACCCAGTCCGTCTCCGATACGAGCAGGATCGGGAATTCCCTTCCGGCCAGCTGCCGCACATGAGTGGCAAGGTTTAAGACGGGCATATCCGCAAGCTCCTCTCCCAGAAGCATGGCACAAGGCATATGGCCCTCGTACTGCGCCTCGGTCAGCCAGGTCACCGCCTGAGCGCCGTTCTCTATCTGTACCGGCATCAGACCGCTTTCCCGCACATATCTCGCCATCTGCCCGGACCGCTCTTTGCGCTTCTCCGCGATCAGCACCTCCGCCTGCTCCGGCAGATGCAGAGCCGCCGGGGACTGCGGCGCAGTCGTCAGCGGGATGCGCACGGTGAAGCAGCTGCCTGCTCCCTCCTCGCTCTCCACCAGAATCTCCCCTTCCATGCGCTCCACCAGATTCTTGACAATCGACATGCCAAGCCCCGTACCTTCGATCTTACTGGTGGCCTCGCTGTGCACCCGCTCGAAGGGATCGAAGATCTTCTCCAGAAATTCCTGGCTCATGCCGATGCCGTTGTCCTTACAGTAAAAATCCAGCCACACCTTCTGCCGCTCCGGCTCATCCGTCCCGGCGGATTCGGCAAAATGCTGCGCGAACCGCACTTCTATCTCTCCTTCATTCTGTGTATATTTCACCGCATTGCCGATGATATTCACCAGAATCTGCCGCAGATGGAGCGGATCTCCCAGCAGGCTTTCCTCCTCGATGCGGCCGATCTCGATCCGCAGCGTCTGATTCTTCTGCGCCGCCTGCGGACGGACGATCACCGAGATATCATGGATCAGGTCCGCCAGTGAGAAGTTCTCCTCATTCAGGATGATACGGCCGCTGTCAATGCGCGACATGTCCAGTACATCATTGACCAGACTCATCAGGTGGACCGCCGCCGTCTGAATCTTCCCCAGACAATCCTGCACCCTGGCCTTCTCGTCAATGTGAGACAGGGCAATGGAAGTCATGCCCATAATGGCATTCATGGGCGTGCGGATATCGTGGGACATATTGGACAAAAAACGGCTCTTGGCCTGATTCGTCTCTTCCGCCGCCTGCAGTGCATCCTCCAGCTCCCTGTTCTTTCTTTCAAGTGCTGCCATATACTGTTCCTGCGTTGCTGCAGGATCCATGCTGCTTTTCGTGCTTTCCATACCGTGCTCCATACCTCTTCCATATGCAGATTCTTTTTCGACGCATCGAATCATCAGTTTCCGGCCCAGCGGCCGGTCACCCATCATTCGATGTGCAGGCATTCTTTTACGTTATTGTAGCATATTCATCGTCAACATTCTATAGGTAACGACATTGGAAATTTCGCTTTCGGCTCTCCAGGGGCTTCCGTATATGGCTTTGGCAGGCGCCGAAGCTGAAATATGTTATGTCATTACCCGTACTGCCAGTAACCTTTTTGGCAAAATCAGATAAAATATAGTAATTGACACAGAGGTATTTTCCTTCATGTCCACCATACCTGTTTCCCTGTTCCTTTTCCTCACTGCCGTATCCATAGACTCCCTGACGGCCGGGCTGACCTACGGTACACAGCGGGTAAAGATCCGGCCTTTCGCCTACCTGATCCTCACTTTTATCCCGGCCCTCTTTATCACACTGGCCAACCACATCGGCTCCTGGCTCTTCGTCCTTCTGCCGGAAACCGTACTGCCCTTTTTGTCTTTCACGCTGCTTATGCTGCTGGGCTTAAGCAAGCTGACCGAAAGCCTGCTCAGACTGCTGGCGCGCCGATGCCCCAGTCTCACGAGAAACTGGGGCCTTAAGATCAAGCAGATCAATATTATATTTACCGTATATCTTTCCCCCGAGGATGCCAATCAGGAGGATCTGCAGTTTCTGAGCGCAAAAGAAGCGCTGCTGTTATCGCTGGCCCTCTCTCTGGACAGCGTCCTGGCAGGGATGGCATTCAGCGCCGGACCGCTTCCCGGCCTCCCTCTCTTTTTGATGGCGGCCCTCTTTAACCTGCTTCTCTTCACCGTCGGCTACAGTCTCGGCCATCTGGCCTCCTGTGTGCTCCACGTCGATCTGTCCTGGCTCAGCGGCCTGTTTCTCCTCCTCTTAGCGCTGCAGTCTCTGCTGTAAACGAACTTTCTTCTGCACTGCGTGCCCCTTCTTCTTCCCGGTAACGGTTTCCGTATCCGATCGCCACAAGCAGCTCATGTACGATCAGCGGGGTGGCGGACAGTGCGATCAGCTGCCCCCACTCCATAAGGCTTAACCGTACCGTGCCGAAGAGCCTGATCAACGGCCCGATCTCCGTCACCGCCGCCTGCAGCGCGATTCCGATCAGAAAAGCTCCGATCATATAAGGATTGTTCCTGTGATTCATCTTAAAAACGGAACGGTTCACATCCCGCATACCAATAGCGTGGAACAGCTGACTGATGCCCAGAACCGTAAAGGCGTGGGTCTGCGCCTTAGCCAGCACCGCGGAAATCCGCAGCCCTTCTATGACATTATGTAAACTTACCGGAAGTCCTTCGGCCACGATACGGTCATAGGGCACTTTCAGGAACGCCGCCAGACTCACCCCGCCGATCACCAGTCCGTAACAGATCACACAGAGCAGACCGCCTCTTGCAAACAGCGAATCGCCTTTTCTGCGGGGTTTCTCCCGCATCAGTCCTTCGCTGTCATTGTCATCCACACCCAGCGCCAGCGCCGGCAGGGAATCCGTGATCAGATTGATCCAGAGGATGAAACTGGCTTTCAGCGGACTGGGCAGTCCCGCCACGATGGTGACCAGCATTGTCATGATCTCTCCAAGGTTGGAGGAGAGCAGAAACAGCACGGATTTCCGGATATTCTCATAGATGCCCCTTCCTTCCCTGATCGCCGTATGGATGGTGGCAAAATTATCATCCATCAGCACGAAGTCCGCCGCACCGCGGGCCACGTCGGTACCGTTCATCCCCATGGCGATGCCGATATCCGCCGCTTGCAGGGAGGGCGCGTCGTTGACCCCGTCTCCTGTCATGGCCACCGTCTTGCCCAGTGTCCGGTATCCCTCCACGATCCGCACCTTATGTTCCGGCGTGACTCTGGCAAAGACCCGCAGTTCCTTAAGCCGCTGCAGAAAGCTGTGTTCTTTCAGATGGTCAAGCTCCCGTCCCGTGATACACTGCTCCGGCCGGCTGGCTATGCCCAGTTCCTTTGCGATGGAAAAAGCCGTATCCGGATGATCCCCCGTGATCATCACCGTGGCTACCCCTGCCCGGGCGAAATCCGCCACCGCCTGTACCGCCTCCTGTCTGACAGGATCCTGCATACTGACCAGCCCGAGAAAGACCATGTCCTTCTCCGCCATACCGCCCTGCGGATCCATCGCCAGCCCCATCACGCGTCTGCCTTCCGCCATCAGGCTGCCCTGCACTCTGGTGATCGCCGCCCTGTCTGTCTGCGTCAGCTCACACAGCCTGCCCTGCCTGTAGATCCGGCTGCAGCCTTCCAGAATCCGCTCCGCCGCCCCCTTGGAGTAAGCCACGGTCTCCGGCCCCTGCCGGTGCACCGTCGTCATCATCTTGCGGGCGGAATCAAATCCCCGCTCCGCCGTCCGCGGATACCGTGCCCGCAGCGCTTCCAGATTCACGCCGCAGTCCCGCGCCATATAGAGCAGCGCCAGTTCCGTCGGATCGCCCAGTTTCTCTTCCCCTTTCAGCATACCGTCATTGCACAGCACACTGCCCGTCAGAAAATGACTCTCCGCACTGTCCGGCGCCAGTTTCTGCCCTGCCCCTGCAAAAAGTGTGCAAAGCTGCTCCCGTCCGCTCAGTTTTCCCTCCAGATAGCACTCTGTCACCGTCATCTTATTCTGTGTGAGTGTCCCTGTCTTATCGGAACAGACCACTTCCACAGCCCCCAGTGTCTCCACAGAAGAGAGCTTGCGCACGATCGTTTTCGCCCGCACCATCCGGGATACGCTCAGCGCCAGCACGATCGTCACGATCGCGGGCAGCCCCTCCGGCACGGCCGCCACCGCAAGCGAGACCGAAGTCAAAAGCATCTCCCCCACATCCCGCTTCTGCAGCACCGCCACCACAAACAGGAAGATACAGATACCGACCGCCAGCGCACTCAACAGCTTCCCCAGCTCTCCCAGCTTGACCTGCAGCGGCGTCAGCTTCTCCTTCCCCTCGTGCAGCATACCCGCAATGTGGCCGATCCTGGTATCCATACCGGTGGCTGTGACTACGCCCATGCCCCTGCCCTTCGTCACATAGGTGGACATATACGCCATGTTCATGCAGCTGTTGTCGCCGGACGTTTCCACCACATGCTCCGCTTCTTTTTCCACCGGGACAGACTCTCCTGTAAGGGTAGACTCTTCTACGCAAACCCCGTTAGTCTCGATAAGTCTAAGATCGGCCGGCACCATATTTCCGGCCTCCAGCAGCACAATGTCTCCCTGCACCAGCTCCTCCGCAGCGATCTTTGCGCGCTCCCCTTCCCGCAGCACGACGGCCTGCGGGGAAGAAATCTTCTTAAGCGCCTCCACGGCCTTCCCCGCTTTTCCCTCCTGGATAATACCCACTGCCGCATTCAACACCACCACCGTGACAATGATGACGGCGTCTCCCAGCTCATGCAGCATGAGCGAGATCGCCATCGCCACCACAAGGATCAGGATCAGCGGATCGTTCAGCTGCTCGGCGATCATCTGCCCCAGGCTCTTCTGCTCCTGACTTTCCAGCCTGTTAGCCCCGTATTTTGCCCTGCGCTCCATCGCCTCTCTGCGCGTAAGGCCCTTATCCTTGTCCGTCTCAAGCATACGAAGCGTGTCCGCTGCCGTCTTCATCTCATACATGCAATTACCCTCCTGCGATCATCGGAATGCTTGTCACATCTTTCTAAGATATATGCGCAGAAGGGCTTATTTATGCCTCGTCTAATCTGACCTGTATTCCATTTTCACAGGCGGCTTTGCGGACACCGTATTAAAAACTCCGCAGCCTGTCGCTCCCGTCGTCCACGGTATTTTCTATGGACTTTACTACTACGTAGTAGCCAAATCCCGGATTCACCTCGACATAGACCCGGTCTCCTGCTTTATGCCCAAGCAGCGCCTTTCCAAGCGGCGATTCCGTGCTGATCAGCCCCTCCAGAGAATTGCCGCGCACCGTCGTTACCAGCTTATACTTTTCCACCAGGTCATCGTCCTCGAAATAGACCTCCACCGTATTGTTCATACCGACCTCGTCCTCCGCCGACTCATCGGACACGATCACCGCCGTTCTGATCATCCGCTCCAGATAACGGATCCGGCTCTCGTTCTGGTTCTTCACCTTCTTGGCCGCATGATACTCGAAATTCTCACTCAGATCGCCGTGCGCCCGCGCCGTCTTCACATCTTCCAGCGCCTCCCTGCGCACCACCAGTTTGCGGTATTCGATCTCTTCCTCCATCTTCCTGATATCCTGCCTTGTCAGCTCATTGTGCATCTTCCTGTTACCCCTTTCTGCCCGGCCGCAGCCCGCGCCGCCTGCACGCGAAAAGAGACAGTCAGCTGCCACCGTCTCTTTTCGCTATCCATGTATCTGTATTTGATTATAATGCAGGTTCCTCCGGTACGCAACAGTGAATCAGCAGAATCGTTTACGCCTGCCGCCCAACCGGGGACTTCCCGCTTTTGGGCAGATTCCTGTCATTTCCGCAAACTTTTTCAGCCACGACTCTCCCGTTTCCCTGCACATTGGCATTCTGCCTTGTACCTTCGGATGCTGTTGCCTCTGCCGCCTTTTTCTGCGGGTAGAACTGTCCGGCACTGCTCCTGTTGTACTTATTCATTGGTACATTGTTCTGGATTCTTTATCTGCCAAAAGCCTGCTCTCGATCGTCTCTCCGCCATATACTGATAATACGAGCCAGCCTGCAAAAAAGTTTCATTTAGATTCCTTTGGCCCAATTTACGTGTTTACGCGGACTTTGCCAAAGCAAAGTCCTGAGCCGAATTGTTACTCAGCTATCATTCAATCTTATCCGAGATTTCATCCGCATATGCGTCAGCCCATTTGTCCAGCTCTTCCTCGTACTGCCGCTCCAGCTCCTCCAGCTTACGCTCTATCTCCTCCGAATATACTTCCGCATTGATATTGCCCATAAACGCATTGATGAACGCGTCGTCCAGATGCAGCCTCCATCGCCCGTCCTCCAGAAAAGCTGTGGCAGTGACCTGGCAGGTGAACAGGTCTTCCTCATCGCATTCCTCCACCACCGCCAGCAGCCCTTCTTCCTCGTCCATGATGTTCACAAGGTCATGAAACAGCTGGCCGATCCCCACTCCTTCGCCGGCCAACATATCGCCCAAGAGCGTAAGCTCATATTTTCCCATCACATTCGTCATGTCCAGATTGGTGATCGTCATGTCGATCCAAGCCCGGTCTTTCTCTTCCCTGACCTCCCCGATCTCCCAGGTCAGGTGCTCCGTCATTCTCTCGGCCAGTCTGTGGTTGAACTCATATTTTTTCTTCGCTTTCCTAAATCGTGTACCTGGCTGGAGCAATTCATTAAACACCCGGTACTCCCGCTCTACGGGAATCCCGATCCAACTGTGATAAGTCCCCACATAATTATCCGTGCAGGCATTGAACCGTTCAAGATCCAGCTCCTTTAAACTCTCCATCACACAGGCCGCCGTCTCCTGCGCCGTGTGCGGTCTTTCCATATCCCCGTCTGTCACGGCACCGCATGCACTCAAAAGTGCTAAACCTGTCATGATGATCCCACATAACACACCTTTTACGCCCTTCATCCTGTTATCCCCTTTCTATCAGGTTTCCCTTTTTTTCTATGGCTTTTTTCTACGGCACTTTTCCTGTGACTCTTCTGCCGCCGCCCTATGCCATATGCTTTTTTCCTGACTTCTTTATTCTATTTGCACCACCTTTCCGACACAATATCCCCGACAGAAATCGACGCCCGGGCATCAAAAAAAGACGCCCCGCAGGCGCCTTTTTCCAGCATCATCGACAGGCTTCCGGCAGGATCGCCGAAAAAGAAAACCACCCGTCTTCACACCGCAGCACACTCGTACCACGGTTTTTACGGATCACACAATCCACGTTCAACAGGCCGATCCCATGAGCGGCGCTGTCACGTTTGCCCGTGGCGATCCTGTTATGCCGGATCTGTACCGGCTCCCTGACCGGATTGCGGACTGACAGAACCAGCTGTCCATCCTCCAGCACCATCTTAAACAGTATCACCCTGTTGTCCGGCAGTCTTTCACATGCCTCTATGGCATTATCCAGCAGATTGCCAAGAAGTGTTACAATATCCTCCTCGCCGACAGTCAGCCCGGACAGGTCGTTGACCTCCATAGTCAAGGCCGCATTCCTTTCCCGCGCCTCCTGATATTTCTGATTCAGCAGTATGTTCACCACGCTGTGGTTTGTATTCACGCACATCGCATTGTGCTGCTGCCTGCCGGTCAGCCCGGCAATATAGGCCGCCGCTTCCTGTGCCTGCCCTGCTTCCAGCATACCCCGAATGCAGTCCAGGTGATTCCTGTGATCGTGCTCATACCGCCGCAGCTGTTCGTACCTCTCCTTCATACTCCAGTAAAGGTTCAGCTGGTTCCGGGTCTGTTCCTGCAGGAGTCTCATCTGCTGCATCCTGCTCTCTCTGTCCATCACCGTGAACATATAGTAGAAGGCGATGACATAGAGCACCACAACACCCGCCACGGCCGTAAACCGGATATAATAGGCCGCCGTACCCTGTATCGTCGGCGCATCCCCTGCCGTCAGCGCCACACTCACGACGATCCCTGTCAGCGAAAGGAATCCGAACCGGCCCCATTTGATCCCCGCCTGCCCGTGCACCCAATGCCTGTAATAACCGCAAAGCACCACCACCAGCCAAAGATACAGAACATCCACTACCGGCTCCAGCAGATCCTCCACCCCTCTGTAAGACAAAGCCGGCATCACGCTGGCCAGTGAAAAAAAGAACATGGAGAGAATCCAGTAAAGCCCGCAGTACATCACCGACAGGATCAGATTCTTCACCACATTGACCTGATAGTAAATCTGCGCGACAACGGCCACCGCCACAATGACCCGCACCGGCTGGAAAATATAGGGCGGGATCTTTGTCACAGCGATCACCATAAAGCCGGCCAGAAAAGCCGGAACCACCGTATACTTCATAAAGTCGTACCGCATACGCCGCATCGGCACGACCGTCTCATAAAAGATCCGGCAGCTTACCGCCATTATAAAGGACAGCAGAATGCTTCTGAACAGAAGGATCATCGTGTTTTCCATCAGACCGCTCCTTTGTATGTAACAAACGCCTCTTTGGCCGCCCGGAATCTGAGCCGCGGCACAGGCAGCTCCTCACCCGTATCCAAGTATGCCGTGTAATTGCTGATCCTGCAAAGGTGCTTCATATTCACCAGATAACTCTTGTGGATCCGCAGAAAATGATGACTGCCCAGCCGCTTTTCCACCTCATCCAGCTTTTCATAGAGTTGATAGACCGTCATCCCCGACTCCATATAGTGAAAAATAGATTTGTGACCCCTACTCTCCACATACAGGATGTTATCGGTGTACAGCCTCCTTGCCCCTTCCAGAAAAGAAAATGCCACCTGCGAGACCTCCATCTTCTGAAGGATCGCCGTCATGCACTCCTCCAGGGCAAGATCCAGCGTATCCTTCATCAGATAGCGTACCGCATTCACCTTATAGCCCTCCAGCGCATAGTCGATAAACGCGGTCACGAATACAAGATACGTATCACTGTGAAAAGAGCGGATCCGCGCCGCCGTCTGCATGCCGTCCAGCTTCTCCATGCTGATATCCAGAAATACAATATCGAACTTTACACGGTTCTCGCTCTGCTCCAGAAATTCCTCCCCGGACTCAAAGACGTGAATCTCGCCCGCCAGCCCGTGCCCGTCAAGGTAGGTCCTGAGAAGCCCTTCTATTTTCCTGCGGTAAAACTGCTCGTCATCACATATGGCAATCTGCAGCACGCCTTTAGCCTCCTGTCACTCATATCATCCAATACAATCAATCTTTTACAGTATATTCGCTTTCGCAGTTTTAGGCAATCCCCTTGGAAAGTTTGTATCAACAGACGCCGAATACCTGATGCTACAATTTTATCAGATATCCGCAGCATCTGTTCAATGTCCCAGCATCTCCTCGATGAAGATCCCATAGCCTTTGGTCGAATCCTGTACAAGCACATGCGTTACCGCCCCCACCAGCTTGCCGTTCTGGATGATGGGGCTGCCGCTCATGCCCTGTATGATTCCGCCGGTCAATGTCAGCAGCTTCTCATCTACCACCTGTACCACGATTCCTCTGTTGATGTTGTCCCGCTCCAGATTCACTTCCACGATCTCCACGTCATAAAATTCCGGTTCCCCCGTGACAGAGCAGATGATTTGCGCCGGCCCAAGGGTGATCTCCTGTTTCAAAGCGATGGGGATCGGCTCGAAAGCCGATGCCGCTTCCACCTCAGCGTCACAGATACCGAAGATTCCTTCCTCCGTATTTTCCTTGATCTCTCCGATCACATTGTCGCTGTCATATTCGATATAACCGGTCAGCTCACCCGGATTGCCGTTGGAACCTCTGGTGATGCCCACGATCTCTGTCCGATACAGCGTTCCTTCCTCCAGATTCATCAAAAGAGAAGTATCCACGTCATTGATACCATGCCCAAGTGCACCGAAAGAATTATCCGTATCCTCATAAGTCATGGTGCCGATTCCCTGTGCATTGTCCCTGATCCAGATTCCCAGCTTCCACTCCTGATTCTGATTCGCCCCCGGCGTCACCATCACATCCGTCACTTCACCGTTGCGCTTGATTGTCAGCACCAGGTCCTGTCCTTCCGATTCTTCCACCGTCTGGACAAAATGCTTCTTGTTCTCCATCACTTCCCCGTTTACTTTAAGGATATAGTCTCCCTTCTGCAGTGCATATTTAGCCGGAGAGATCTTCTTTCCCTCACTGTTCTCAAACTCACCGATCCCTACCACAAGCACGCCGCTCGTCTTTACATAGATACCGATAGGAATTCCCGAAGGAATCAGCATCTTGTCCTGGATCACTTCCACGTCCACATTTTTATAAGGTATCACCCCAAAAAGTTTCAGATCCATCTGGTAAGTATCAATCTCATTCGCCCTGACCTTTACAGTATGTGCAAAATTCACGGGGATGCTCTCCACGCTGCCCGACAGGCTCTCCACCGCTTTCCTGCCCTTATCCTCCGCGCCCTTTACAGAAGAGACAGGCGCGGAGTCCTCTTCCCGGACGCGGTAAATCTTCCCGGAGACAGGCACTCTGAAATCCAATTCCTGCTCCACACCGGCGCGTATTTTAATGGTTGACGGAATTTTATTCCAATAGGTCAGATATACGGTCACGATCAGCGCTGCCACTGCCGCCGTCAGCACCAAATATAAGAAGCTCCTGTATATTCTCTCCTGTTGTCTTGTCATATCAACTGATCTGTTCAATTTTCACATCTCCCATCTCTTCTTTTTCTATACCTTTTATCTATATCTTTTTCTATCTCTTCTTTTCTCTTCTTTGCTTCTCTATCTTTTTAGCTTCCATGTCTTTTTATATAGTTAACGACATAAGAAATTTCGTTTACTATACTTTTACATTTTCTCCAAATCAACTCCGGAAAAGAACACGAAAAAGGACATACAACACGCATGTCCTTTCTAGTATGTGAAAAATATTCGATTTTAATTTAGTATTGTTTTGTTTTTCTTGCCAAATCTTTCATTTCTTTTGCATTATTCAGCACATTCTCCGTTATGCTGTCACTTCCCAGCATTCTCGCCAGCTCCGCCACACTCTCATCCTCCGCAAGGCTGCGGATATCGGTGACGGAACGGTTGTCTTCGACCCGCTTCTGAATACAGAAATGCTGGTCCGCCATGGCTGCGATCTGCGGAAGATGGGTGATACAGATCAACTGATGCTCTCTGCCAAGTATTCCCATTTTTTCGGAGACCTTCCATGCCGTCTTGCCGCTGATCCCCGTATCGATCTCATCAAAAATAAGTGTCTCTATCTCATCCTTATCCGCCAGCACAGTCTTGAGCGCCAGCATGATCCGTGACAGTTCACCGCCGCTGGCCACCTGCGCCAGCTCCCGCATCCGCTCCCCTGCATTGGTGGAGATCAGAAAAGAGACCCTGTCATATCCGCTGCCGCTCAAGAGTTCTTCCGAGGACGTCACCTGTATCTCAAAAGCAACCTCCTGAAAATTCAGATCAACAAGCGCTTTCTTCATCTCCTTTGACAGCCTGACCGCGCTGCGGCGGCGGATATCCGATACTTTCGCGCAGACCGCAAGCACCTCTTCCTTTAAAGTATCTGCGCGTTTGGTCAATTCCATACGGTAAGTATCGTAATCCCTGTATTTTTCCAGCGTGTGCTCCGCCCGCTCACGGTAGGCAAGAATCTCCTCGATCGAATTACCATATTTTGTCTTTAAATGATTCAGCAGGTTCAGCCGCTTTTCCGTGCGGTCAAAGAGTTCTCCGTCGAATTCCAGTTCCGACAGATAATCAGCCACCGCTCTGTTATAATCATTGAGCAGACTGTCAATATCCAAAAGCTGCTGCTCGAATTCCCGGAGCGCCGCATCATAAGCAGACACCGACCGCATCTCCCTAAGCGCCCGCCCCACGCCGCTGCCGGCCCCGTTTTCTTCATATCCGCAGAGAGCATGAGCATTTCCCACCGCATCCCGGATCTTCTGCCCGTTGACCAGTTTCTGATAAAGCTGTTCCACTTCCTCGTCCTCGCCCGGAACAGGGGCGGCCTCCTCGATCTCCTGACATTCAAATTCCGCCAGTGCAGCCTCCCGCTTTCTCGTCTCCTCGTCCACTTCACTTTCTGCCAGCTCTTCCATCGCCCTGCGGTAGCTGCCGTAAAGTTCCTTAAGCTTCTCCTTATGGGGCAGGAGCGCTTCCCCTGCATAGGCATCCAGGATCTCCAGCTGCTTCGCCGCCTTGAGCAGCGACTGGTGCTCATGCTGCCCGTGAATATCCAGCAGGATCTCTCCCAACTGTTTAAGCTGTCTGGCCGTCACCGTCTCGCCGCACACCTTACAGACATTGCGGCCTGGCATGATCCTTCGCTGCAGGATAATCTCTCCGTCCTCCACAGGCAGATCCAGTGCCTCTACGGCCGCCTGCTGCCGCTCTGCCACCGTAAAGACAAGCTCCACCAGCGCATATTCCGCACCGGTCCGGATCATATCCTTATCTGCCTTGGCGCCCAGCGCAAGATTGATAGAACCGATAAGAATCGATTTGCCGGCTCCCGTCTCTCCTGTCAGAATATTCAACCCTTCTCCGAAAGCAACCTCGATCTCATCGATCAAGGCCAGATTCTTCACATGTAAACTCTGTAACATTCTGTCACCTCTTATAGTGAACGCCATCAGATCATGA